>RCNC010001712.1_pt1 | contig 15431 bp, 14 predicted proteins | sample 2041301 | NCBI WGS metagenome assembly RCNC01 (sample SAMN09708231, study PRJNA481090) | Marine sediment metagenome, whole genome shotgun sequencing project. | biome: marine sediment; feature: ocean; material: sediment; isolation source: Sewage treatment plant 13A marine sediment (STP13A) ... | reverse complement strand
ATCAAGACCATGCTGGAACAACTCGATGCCTGCGAGAACCCCTCCAACTGCCCGCATGGAAGACCCACCTGGATTAAATTGGAAAAAGCGTATTTTGAAAAGCTGTTTAAGAGAGTTGTATAGGGGAACTGTCATCTAAAAGAAAAAGCTTCATCACGAAAGCACGAAAATACGAAAACACGAAAAACTAATTATTAAGAAAAAATCCTCCAAGACATAATCTCCACTCGGGGTATTCATATAAAGGAAAGACCTTTCATCACGAAAACACGGAAAATGATTTATGTGTATGGTGTTTTGTATTTAGTGTTTTGTGTTTGGTTAAGGGTTTTCAGGTGTTCCGGCCGATAGAGTTTAAAAATGCGTTCAATGTCGGTGCTAATTCATCAAGGGTTTTTGTCAGGCATTCGCTTTGGGTTTGGTCCAATAAGCCTCTTTTGAATGCTCTGCGAAGCCAAAACTTTGTCTCGTTCAAGGAACCGCGAGCAATTTTAACAAACCGTTTGTTATCGTTAGGATATCCCCTTCCCGATCCCTCAGCGATATTTGCCCCGATACTATCAGCCGCCCTTACCAGTTGCTTGCCGACAGTATCTTTTTCAAAATAGATTTTCCATATGTCATCAGACAGCTTTTCAGCCAATTGGAAAACCCGAAGATCTTCAAAGCAAACGAATGCCATTTATTCTCCACAAACCAACAAGCCCGCCAAACACCAAATACAAAATACCAAATACAAAAATTATTCATTTGTCGGTACGATAGACAGGATATAGCTTTTGCCCTTGCTCAGAACCGACTTACCCTTTGCCACCGAAGAAAGCACGATTTCATTTATACCGTCGTTGTTCAGGTCGCCGATGACATAATCACTGATGTACCCGGCGATGTTACGTGTCTGCCACTTGGGCTGGACACCGATATTGTCATAGGAAAAGCAGTCGATACGCCCCTCCTTGAATGCCTTCATACGTGAAAAAATACCACCATCGCCATCATAGTTTTTAACGACGATTATTTCGTTCAATCCGTCCCTGTCGATATCAGTTATATGGATCCGCTGGGGAAGGTAGTATCTAACCATCTTGCTGTCGCGTGAGTTGGCGCGACTGTTGGATTTGCTGCGTTCGACATCCGGTGCTTCGAAAAAGAGCCGGCTTCCACCATAGATATCGTCGCTTTCCCAGGCAACCTCCCCGGTCGGATCGTAAATTCTGAAATAATCATTTCTCATGAAAGCCACGGTCTCGATTTGCCCGTTATTGGCTGCATCGCCCTGGGTAAAGTCAAATACCGTCATGTCTTTTTGTGGTAAAGCAAACGTGCCTGCGGCGGCATATTGCCCGTCCTGCCATTTGATTTCATGGATGTTCTGATCAAACAGGGCTTCCTGGGGACTGGTAAAGGTAAAGCTTGTACCCGTACCACGCTTCTGGCCCAGCAGGCGCTCCCCGGCTGCCGGGGTACGCAGGACACGCAGGTACCAGTCAGTCATTTCATCGATAACGACGAATTCCTGACCATTCCACTCCAGTGCGATGGATTTCAGGCGCTGATTACTCGAGATATAATCGGTCACAAAAATTTCAGGTATGCCGTTATGGTTGATGTCGGCCGTGTCCACGAACATGAGGCGGTTGAAAGATTTGTGGCGGATAGTTTTGATCTCCTGAAGACCCCCGTTTTGGTAGCGGTATACAAAAACCTGGTAGCGGTCAATAAGGATAATCTCGTTGAAACCATCTCTGTCGACATCCGCGATGGAAATGCCCTGGATAGCCGTTGAAAATGATTCGCTTTTCCAGAATGACAGGAGGGTCTCATCCTTGTCCATTCCGGTGGACATGACCATGGCTGGAGGTGGGGGTGGCGACTGATCAGGCGTAGACGGCGGTGCGGTTTCGGTCACTGGTGCAGACATAGACGGTGTTACAAGCGCAGACGGTGGTGGGGGTGCAGTTGATGGTGCAGGCGCAGGTGTGGACTCTGGAGCGGGCGCCGGCGGTGCTTGGGGTGATATGCCGGGGATCACCAGTTTTTCCGGGTGGCTGTGAATGTCATCGGAATCCTGATCGGTTTCCGGTGGGGTTTCGACTTTTTTCACCACACCGAAAACGGTTTCATTGATTTGGGTTGTCAGGTGATCGACATGTCCGAAGATGTCGCTTTGATCCTGACCAACCTCGTTGAATGTCAGCAAAGGTTTATCCTGGGCAAGGCCGACGAGTTGCGCATCTGTGCTGATCATGGTGCCCAGTATGGTAACGCTGCCAAAAAGCACATAGTCTGCGTTTTGCTGCCGACCCATGGTGGTGGCGTCCCCGGCCGAGACGGCATCTGTCCGGGCATTTCCCTTTTCCACCAGAATGGTCCGGTTTTCAGCGGACAGACGTGTGTAGAGCATGTCCGTGATGGCCGGTTTGAGAAAGGACTGGTCTTTTTCAGCATGAATGTTGAACGGAATAATGAGGATGACCGGCATGGTCTCTGCAGATGCGGAGACCACGACAACCAGGGCCAGACCGGCTACCAGCAGGATGATGCACAATATGGATGTCAAAATGTGTTTTTTCACCTTACCTTACTCCCTTGTCATATGTTTATTCTATGAATTTTCCGATGGTGATATAAATATCTCTTTTAGCATGCCGGACCGGTCTTTGAAAGTATTAACCGGCACCTTGCATTATTTGAGATGACACATTAAATTTGAACCGCAATAGCAAGCATATTCCCCGTAGATTCTACAAATCGGATAGATTTCAGGAAAAACTCCGTAATATCCTGTGGGTTCTGCCGTTCGGCAGTGCTTCGCCTGCTGCCAAAATGTTAATTTTAGTCTTTCGCATCGGAGTGACACCGTCGCGCTCTATAAAATCGTGCTACGATTTTATTTTATTGCCGTGATATTCAATGGATAATGATAAGGCCTCAACCTGAAATTCCTTAACCAAACACTAAATACCAAATACCAAACACCATACACAAAATTAATTTTTCGTGTTTTCGACCTTTCGTGTTTTCGTGATAAGGAACCAATAGGGCGAGATTCCGGTATTTTTATCTGGACATTGGAGATAAGAACGGGTACATATGCTGGAAATTGGCTAATGAAGAAATATTCTGGTTTCGTGTAAACACTTTCTTTGGTATGAGAATTCACCCCGCATACCACATCTGGCCGTTTTGAGTCAAAAGTGTGTTAAACTGTCTAATTTCTTGACTTTTACTTTATAGATTGATATAACTGTCGCAATTTGTTTCATCGTTATGCTTAATTATGTTTATTTTTGTTTAACTTACAATGAAAAGGAGGTGATGACAGGCGGTCCACTGTATCCATGTTCCATGAAGCAAGCTCTACAAGAACGCTGTTTGGAAAAAAATGATTATCACTTTTTTAAAACTCTTTAGGAGGAGATTTTAAGATGAAAAAACTTTTTATTGTTACACTAGCCGTGCTGTTTGCCGCCGGCGCCGCCTATGCTGTTGAATATGACTATTCCGGTATGATCAACACCAGGGGTTCGTATATTGACAACAGCGGCAGTATATCAGACGATTCTTATGATTACATGTATTACGACATGGAGTTTGACAGCACCTTAAACATTAATCCCACCGACAAAACGCTTATCCGTTTGAACTGGGAAATCCATGATGAAAACTTCACCCAATCACCCACTGGTTCACAGGACAAAACCGGTGACGACCAAATCGCTTTCAAACGGGCCTGGGGAAAATACACCTTTGATAATGGCATGTCCACCTCTTTTGGTCTCATGACCGGCGCTGCCTTTGGAACCGCGTTTGGTGATAATTCAGATGGTTACTACCGGGTGCGTGTGGATGGTACGGCATCCTTTGGTAAGTATGGGTTTATTCTCCAGAAGAACGACGAGCTTGGAACCGGCGGCGATGCTGACTGGGACGCTGAAAAAGACGACTCCGACAACTACTATGCGTATCTGGTCACCAAGGCCGGGGATGTCACCCTGCAGTTTCTGGGTATTTATGGGACGAACGGTGATGTGCTCCGCGGGGCCGGCCCAGATGGCGGTTTGGAATTTGAAGACCCAGATGCATACGGTTACGGCGGTATTGTGGCTGCCATGGGATCTTTTGGCGATATCGGTTTTGAAGCTGAGGGTATTGTTACGTACACTACATTTGAATTTGACGATCCTGTTGAGGACGATTCCACCCTTTACGGTCTTTATGGAAATCTCTGGATGACCATGGATGCGTTAAAGATCGGCGGCATGGTTGCTTATACCAGCTATGATGACGATGCCGGTAGAGGCCTCGGAATGGGCGAAGATTTTGGTCCGGGTTTCTGGGTCATGGACTGGGACGGGTTTGGCGGTGGAAATGCTGAATACTTTGCAACGACCTTGGTCGCAGTCTACGGCGACTACTCCATTAACGATGCCATGTCCGTGTACGGCGCCTTTGAATACATGATGTCCAATGCAGAGGACACAGAGTGGGAAGATGCCACAGGCTATGTATTGAGTGCAGCTTTTAACTACAAACTGGCTGACAATGTAAAATACACTGTTGCCGGTGCCTACGGACAATTCACAGATGGTGAATGGGACGACGGCGCAGGTGACACTTATGATGATCCGGATGCATTCGCCAGAGCCTATCATAAGATCACGATCAGCTTCTAGTCCTTTCAATTTCGACTCAGAAGTGTTGTAAAAAATAAAGGGCCCGCCTTTTGGCGGGCCCTTTTTTTATTTGAAGTCCTTTAGAAAGTGATGCGCGGAGCAGACCCGGATGTCCTCTCTGGTCTTATAGGGGTTGTCAGAAAAACGTTCCGATTGAGGACCGTTTTTCTGCTACAAACCCTTATGCCGCCATCCTGTTTTCGGAACATTATTATGACAAGCGGTATAAAATCTATATCCCCACGGATCGGTTTTCTGTGGACTTAAAAAGACCATAGCCTGTTTTCGGCCAGTTGCTCTGCGAATTGTTCAAAAGGCATTACTTCGATGCCGTCTTTTGTACGCAATACAGGTCCCGTGGGATAGACGACAACTCTGCGCTGCAGCCCTTTGAGATCGGCGATCGCGCGCAGGCCATTGCACCATTTTTCTGAAAAGAGCCTGCCTGACTTAACCTCTATAGCCACAAACGCCTGATCTCTCATGAGCAGAAAATCAACTTCAGTTTTGCTGCCACCGGTGGGCGCCCAGTAATACAACTCATCAAAAATACCACGATAATCCTTATATGCCCTGAGTAACTGGGCTACCAACCCTTCAAATAAGGGCCCTCTTTCTTCCGGTGTCAAGCTTCCCAAAGATGGTTTCATGGCCCTAACCAAACCGGGATCACACCAGTACCACTTGGGGAGTTTTCGTTCCCGAACACGCAGCTTAGCCTCATAAGCGGGAAGACGAAAACAGAGAAGTGTCTCTTCAAGAATGTCGAGATACCCTGCCACGGTCGTTCTAGCAACGCCTGCCTCTCTGGCAATATTGCTTACATTGATAGTTTGGCCATGATAAAGAGCGGCAATAGGCAGGAAACGGGCAAACCCGGACAGATTACGCACCAAGGCTTCAGCCTGAATTTCTTCCTTCAGGTATAACTGCGCGTAGGCTGAAAGTGTTTCCGTTTTTTCAATCGAGTCCCAGACGATGGGCAGCAATCCATATTGAAGTGCATGGTTAACGTCGAACTGTTTGTCCAGTTCTTCGGGCACAAAGGGATGCATAGAACGACGCAACGCCCGTCCGGCAAGCAGGTTTACACCGGCTTTTTTTAGTTTGCGGGCACTTGATCCGCACAGCACAAACTGAAGCTGTTTTTTTTCGATAAAGCGGTGCACTTCGTTCAACAGATTGGGCAAGCGCTGGACTTCGTCGATAACGACCCATTTGCCGGGAGAGACAGCACGCAGCAGGTTTGCAAAAAGTCCGGGTTTGGCAAGCAAGCTCTGGAAAGTGGCCTCGGACAACAAATCAATCACATAGGCGTCGGGAAAATGGGTCTGTAACCACGTGCTTTTTCCCGTACCCCGCGGACCAAGGAGAAAAAAACTTTGTGAGGGTGCCTTGAGGAGCCTTTTTAGCATTATTGATTACCATGTCGTCAATTTTCATTGAATAATGACGACATGGTAGTCAATAATCGAATAAATGTCAAATAAAATCGTTGCTCGATTTTAGGAAACGCGATGATGTCGCTTATATGACGAAAGGTTTACCGACTGCTTTTTTAAGAATTATTTCGTGTTTTCTATTTTTCGTGCTTTCGTGATGGAATATTTTTACTCTTTACCCCCCAGCTTCTCCCGTAACACTTCATTCACGATCTTGGGGTTGGCCCTGCCTTTGGTTTCCCGCATGACCTGGCCCACAAAAAATCCCATGAGCCTGGTTTTGCCTTTCCTGTAGGCTGCCACTTCCTTTTCCGATCGGGACAGCACTTTCTGGACGACTTCGTCGATGGCACCTGCGTCGGTTACCTGAACGAGTCCTTTTTCGGCCACAATTTCCCGGGCTGGTTTTCCCGACCCTGCCATCTCGTCGAAAACAGTCTTGGCAATCTTGTTGCTGATGGTACCGTCCTGGATGAGCTGAAGCAGTTCGGCCAGTCTCACCGGGGAGATGGGCGTTTGGGAAATATCTTTTGACTGTACCTTCAGAAGTCCCAGCAAAGACCCTGTTACCCAGTTGCTGACCTGTTTGGGTTGCTTGAAGTGCTCCAGGCAGGTTTCAAAATAATCGGCCAGCTCACGGCTGGCGCTCAAAAGACCTGCGTCGTAAATAGAAAGTTCATATGTTGTCATAAAACGATCCCGCTTGTCATCGGGCAGCTCCGGAAGGTCACGTCTGATCTTTTCAATCCAGACATCGTCGATAACCAGGGGCAGAAGATCCGGATCCGGAAAATAGCGGTAATCATGGGCGTCTTCCTTGCCGCGCATGGAAAATGTTCGGCCCTTGTCGGCATCCCAGAGCCGTGTCTCCTGGACTACGCGGCCGTCATCCAGCAGAATTTCCTTCTGGCGTTCAATTTCGTATTGAATGGCCTTTTCTACGTGTTTGAAAGAATTCAGGTTTTTGATTTCAGCCCGTGTCCCAAATTCCTTTGCACCCGATGGCATAATGGAGACATTGGCATCACACCGGAAACTACCTTCCTCCAGGTTCCCATCGCTGACATTAAGATAACGGACAATGGATCGCAGCTGCCGCAAATAGGCGCCGGCCTCCCGGGGAGAGCGAATATCCGGCTCGCTGACGATTTCCATAAGAGGTACGCCCGTGCGATTGAAATCGACTTTGCTGATGGGTCTGTGAGGGTCGTGAATCAGTTTCCCGGCATCTTCCTCCATATGAATCCGTGTGATACCGATCCTTTTGTGGGCGCCGTCAATCTGGATATGGACAAACCCGTGCTGGGCAATGGGAAGTTCGTACTGGGATATCTGGTACCCTTTGGGCAGATCCGGATAAAAATAGTTCTTGCGGGCAAACCGGCTTTCCCGGTCGATGGTGCAGTGGGTGGCGACAGCCATCCGCAGTGTATAGTCCACGACTTTTTTGTTTAGAACCGGCAACACCCCGGGCATCCCGAGACAGACAGGGCACGTATGGGTGTTGGGGGGTGCACCGAACTGGGTGGAGCAACTACAGAAAATTTTCGTTTTTGTTTTCAGCTGGGCATGAACTTCCAGCCCGATGACGGGTTCAAAATGCATATTAGATCCTGTTTTAAAGTAATTTAACACGAAAGCACGAAAGGACGAAAACACGAAAAAAGACTAAAAATTGGGTGGTTTTTCACTGTGACTCGACTGAGTTCACCGAAGTCCTGTGGAAGATCTTGGCTATATGACAGGGCTGCAGAGATAGAAATCTTTACTTTTCGCCTTTAGAAGCGAAAAAGTTGCGCTCTATAAGATCGGGTAAGCTTTTGTTTATAGATACACATTAATAAAGTTGTCTTTCGTGCCTTCGCCCTTTCGTGTTTTCGTGATGAGAAGGTTTTTTTGAGTTGTCCTCTATGTTAGATTTTCCAGATCGGCAAGGTCCTGATGGCGACCGGTTGCCTTTTTGTTTAATTTCAGGTTGTTCAGATCAATGAGATTAACTTTTAACCCCTCTATTTCTATCTTTTCCCGCGAAGCATAACAGGTATTGAAATCGACCCCTTTGGGTGAGGTCATCAAGTCGATTCGATTGGGTGGAAAACCCAACTGCACGATCTGGTCTGGTTTAAGAAAGTCTTCGATCACCAAGGAAAGAGAAGAAAATCCGAAGTCCTTTAAGGCGTCTAAAAGATTGGCGGCATTGGTGTTGTCCATCCAAATCCAGATATCCAGATCTTTGGTATAACGAGGATGGCCATGCAATGCCACAGCATAACCGCCGATCAGAAGATAGCGAACGTTATGCTTGTTTAACGATTCGATAAACTCTCTGAAATCCGGGTTGAATATCATAGGCCCACTTTATGTAATCGTTTCGAATGGATTCCAACGCAGTAAGGCGTTCTTCAAAAGATCGCGTTTGCCAATATGCAAAATCCGTTGGCGCCTCATGTGTTTTGAAAATCTGAAGTGCCGTTTTATCCAATCTATCTGATTTCATCGTGTTCTCCATATCCACCCCTTAAAACTATCATTAACCACCACGATTGTAAAGAATATAGCATTTGTCAAAATACCATTCCGGTTACACCGAAAAGGGGTTTCCATATTTTTTTCAAAAGGACATATCAAACCAAGCCTTGTCTTGTGCCCAATGGATTGATGATGAAATACGGCCGGTTGGTAATAACATAAGGCCGCAGGTTGTCATTCCCGCGAAGGCGGGGCACGAAGTGAAGCTTTAGCGCTATCCAGAAGCAACACTGGAGACCGGATCAAGTCCGGCATGACGGAGTTGGCTATTTATTTGCAAGATTAATATAGCGGCGCAGCCGCGTCCGATTAAATCGTGCGACGATTTTATTTTGACAATGACGTCCCATAGACGATATAAAAAAGCTTTGCAAGTTCGAACGGTTGCAAGACTTTATTCGCCCAAGCAGTTTCGGAACAGTCTTGAAAAGCCTCGCAGCATGCGAAGCACTGCCGAACGGCAGAACCTACGGGGAATGCACTCGCTATTTCGGTTCAGACAAATGCGATACAACGTCGTCAAGGGTCCAAAAAGAGGAGAAGAATGGATTTTTTTCTGTGTGTTCTCGGTCTGGTCATGATTGTTGAAGGGATTCCCTATTTTGCATTTCCGGACAAGATGAAGGTCTGGGTTCGAAAAGTACTGGACATGCCGGACCTGCAGCTACGGCGAACCGGTCTGGTTCTTATGGGGATTGGCCTCTTTTTAGTTTATGTAGGCAAACGATAAGCTGAAAACAGGAGACAGGATACAGAAGACAGAATGCAGTAGGCAGAAGGCAGGAGACAGGATACAGAAAACAGAATGCAGTAGGCAAAACACCAAACACAAAACACAAAATACCAAATACGAAATACCAAATACCAAACACAAAACAAATGTTTTCCATAGAAGATTATCACTATCACCTGCCTGAAAAATTGATTGCACAGCAACCCATGCAGGAAAGAGACCATTCCAGACTCCTGGTGATGGATCGCAGCAACGGAAGTCTTTCCCATAAGGTGTTTAGTGATCTGGAAACGTTTCTGGCACCATCCGATGTGTTGGTGGTCAACAATACCCAGGTGATTCCCGGTCGGCTCGTGGGTAAGAAAGAGAGTGGCGGGCGGATAGAAGCCCTGATATTGAATTATGCTTCGGGCATGCGGTCTTCCGCTGACGAGAATCAGTTTGACTGCATGTTGAAATCATCCAAGCGGACCCGGATCGGTACCCGGTTGTATTTTCAGCAAGGAGTGACGGCACAGGTAATTGACCGGGCGGACAATATTTATACGCTGTCCTTTTCGTGTGAGGGTGCGTTTAAGTCGGTTCTGGACAGGATTGGCCGGACACCCCTGCCGCCCTATATAAAAAGGGACAGGACACAGCACACACTGACCGACAGGAAAACATACCAAACGGTCTATGCTTCCCAGAAAGGGGCCATTGCGGCGCCTACGGCTGGGTTTCATTTTACGGAATCACTGATGCACAGACTCAAGTGCAAGGGTGTCACCCTGGCGCCCGTTACGCTGCATGTAGGGTATGGGACCTTTTTACCGGTTCGGGTTACGGATATCCGGGAGCATGCCATGCATTCCGAGTGGTTTTCGATTTCAGAAGAGACAGCAGAAACAGTTACCCGTGCCAAGAAAGAGGGCCGACGGGTGGTGGCCGTGGGGACGACTTCTGTTCGAACCCTGGAATTTGCCATGCGTGAAAACGGCAGGCTGGGACCCATGACCGGACCGTGTGATCTGTTTATCTATCCAGGCTACCGGTTTCAGGTCGTTGATGCCATGATTACCAATTTCCATCTGCCAAAATCGACCTTGCTTATGCTGGTATCGGCCTTTGCGGGAAGAAAAAGCATCCTGGATGCCTATGAAACCGCCATCCAGGAGAAGTATCGGTTTTACAGTTACGGGGATGCGATGTTGATTCATTAACGGTTTTAGGTTTTAAGTTTTAGGTGTTAGGTTAGGCGGTCCGCTTTTGGTTGAGGGTTGCGGTGCCCTATGTATTCCATCGGGTTGATAGCTATTGATAGAGGTTAACATGACATTGCTTGTGATATCGGTGTTCTTTCCGAATCTGATAATAACAAATTGATTGCCGAGGCAAAAAGTATATCCAAGATACTGCATGCTCTTATCAAGTCATTGAAACTTAAAGTGGTATAGCTTGCAGCCTACTTAAAACTTAAACTGGAAACTTTCTTAACCGGTGGCTTACCTAAAACCTAAAACGTAAAACCTAAAACCAAATTATATGTTCTCTTTTAAAATTATATCAAGCTCCAAAGACAATGGCGCCAGAACAGGAATAATTTCAACGTCCCATGGAAACATCGAGACCCCCATATTCATGCCGGTGGGGACATTGGGGACCGTGAAATCGGTGACACCGGAGGAGCTGTCTACTTGTGGTGCGCAAATCATTCTGGGTAATACCTATCACCTGTATCTCAGACCGGGCTGCGAGATTATCGATCTTTTTGAAGGACTTCACCGGTTCATGCACTGGGACAAACCGATTCTGACCGACAGTGGTGGTTTCCAGCTTTTTTCCCTGGCTAAACTGGCCAAGATAACCGAGGAGGGCTATGCTTTCCAGTCGCATCTGGATGGCTCCCGTCACTTGCTGTCACCGGAGAAATCCATGGAGGTTCAGTTCTGTCTCGGTTCCGATATTATCATGTGCCTGGACCAGTGCACCCGTTATCCTGCAGACAGGGATGAAGCCTTGAAAGCCCTTGAGATTACGACCCGGTGGGCCAGGCGATGTAAGACCGTCTGGGACGAAAGTAAAACCAAAGGCGCCCTGTTCGGTATTGTCCAGGGAGGCATGTACAAAGACCTGCGTGAAAAATCCCTGGCAGACCTGATGGAAATCGGGTTTCCAGGCTATGCCGTGGGTGGCTTGAGTGTCGGGGAACCCAAGGATCTTATGCGCGAGATGTCGACCTGTACGATTCCGTTACTCCCAAAACATCTGCCGAGATATATCATGGGGGTGGGGACACCTGAAGATATCGTGGAACTCGTTGGTATGGGGGCGGATATGTTCGATTGTGTTATCCCCACCAGAAACGCCAGGAACGGGCAGCTTTTCACTCATTCAGGCACAATTAACATTTGCAATTCGCGCTTTAAGTGCGATACAAATCCCGTTGATAGCGGCTGCTCATGCTATACCTGTACGCATTATTCCAGGGCATATCTGCGGCACTTATATCAGGCCAGGGAACTGCTGGCATACCGGTTGAATACGATCCACAACCTTCATTATTATCTGGATCTGATGAAGCAGGTCCGTGTGGCGATACAGACGGACAGATATGAAGCGTTTAAAAAGGAGTTTTATAGCAAACGAGAATCTGGATAGTCATATATCATGCTTTTGGTCTTGGATTGGGGCTTCACTGTTATTAAGGCAAAAAAATTAACTAATCACGAAAACACGAAAATGTTTGTGGTCTATTTCGAGATTTTGTATTTTTGTATTTAGTGTTTTGAATTTACAGGTCATTAGGGGGGTATTATGAAAGAAAAAGTCGAAAAAGTACTGGATGAGATCAGACCCATGCTGATGAGAGACGGGGGCAATGTAGAGCTGGTGAGTATCGACGGGGGTGTTGTTAAAGTGAGGCTGCAGGGAGCCTGCGCCGGGTGTCCCATGTCTCAGATGACCTTGCGGAATGGTATCGAGAAAGTTCTGAAAGACAAGATTCCGGAAGTCACGGCCGTAGAACAAGCTGAATAGAAACCATCTGAAAAATGTCTTTTGGCTCAATCTCTGTGTTGGAATCGCGTTTCAACTCCTCGAAAGACTCCAGTATTCACCCCGAGGGCACTTCCTTCGGGCGCCTTTTGAAGTGGATTGAAATGTGATTCCGCCATAATCTTGTCGTAGATCCCGCGCTTTTTGCGGGGAACCAAAATCCTATTTTTTAGATAGTTTCTAAGACCATGCACTATATATATTTTTCATGAGAACCGTGGGTTTGAAGCAGTAAGAGCAATTTTAACCGCCTTCGCAGAAAACCACGGGCATGCCCGTGGATGAATGCAAAAAGAATAAGGTAATTGCTACGGCGCGATGTCACCCCAAGGATAAGGCGGATAACCACGGCGTCTTGTCTCGGCGTAGCTCGAAGAGCGAAGACAGAAGCCGAAGGCGAAGAAGGGTATTTTAATGGGACCACGGGTTTACCCGTGGGGATCCATCTAAAAAGCGACATTGTCGCGTCAAATAAATTCGCACAGCGAATTTATGGAGGTACGGAATATGACCATTTCCAAGAAGATCGAAGCATTCATGACCAGGTCATCCTGGATTCGAAAAATGTTTGAGGAGGGCGCCCGATTGAAAGCGGAACACGGGCCTGAAAATGTGTTTGATTTCAGCCTGGGGAATCCAAACTTGGAGCCTCCCGGGAAATTCAATGAGATCCTCGGGAAAATCGTCAAGGAACCGGGTGGCCATGGTTACATGCCCCAGGCGGGATACCCCCATGTCAGAGAAAAAATCGCTGAATACATATCACGGGATCAGGGGGTTGCCGTTACGGCAGAGCATGTGATCATGACTTGTGGTGCTGCCGGTGCCTTGAACATCATTCTCAAGGCGGTACTGGATCCGGGCGATGAAGTCCTTTCGCCCAAACCCTGTTTTGTAGAATATCATTTTTACACCGACAATCACGGTGGTGTCTTCAAGACCGTGCCGACTCGTGATGATTTTTCATTGGACGTGGAGGCCATGGCAGCGGCCATCACTGAAAAAACCAAAGTTGTTTTGATCAATTCACCCAACAATCCCACCGGGCAGGTTTATTCCAGGGAGAGCCTGGATGCCCTGGGCAGTCTTCTGAAAGAAAAGAGCACGCAGTTTAAAAGAACCATATATCTGGTGGCGGACGAGCCGTATCGAAAAATTATCTACGATGATGTCCCCATACCTTGTATCTTTGACAGCTACAGGGACAGCATTATGGCAACATCCTATTCCAAAGACATCTCCATACCCGGCGAACGGATCGGTTTCACCGTTGTCAACCCCGAGGCCGTGTACGGAGCTGACCTGATGAACGCTATGGCTCTGACCAATCGCATCATCGGGTTCGTCAATGCCCCGGCGCTGATGCAGCGCGTGGTGGCGGAAATGCAGGGAATGAGTGTGGATGTGTCCCAGTATAAACGTAAACGGGATCTGCTGTGTGATGGCCTGCGGGAGTGTGGATATGATTTTATCACCCCTCCCGGCGCGTTTTATCTTTTTCCCAAAGCACCCATCCCCGATGATGTGGCATTCGTGAGGGACCTCCAGGAAGAACTGATCCTGGTTGTTCCCGGGAGTGGATTTATGGGACCGGGTCATTTTCGAATCGCATTCTGTGTGGAAGATGACACCATTGTCAATGCTATGCCGGGATTTAAGAGAGTTATGGAGAAACACCAATAGTTGTCTTCTATTTGGTGACATTTAGTTCCAACGGAGGAATATCCTGCTTTATTGTCATTAGCTCCTTCGGAGCGTCATTAACGCCTGACGGCGTGTCATTTGACTTCGTCGTCATTGATTGTAAGACCATTGGCAATTTGGAGACTTGGTTTGAAGCTTGAAGATTTGGAAATCTATCAATTGTCTATGGATATCGGTGAAAAAGTTTGGAGAATTGTTGAGGGATGGGATTATCTGTCTAAAAAGACAATCGGTACGCAGCTAATACGAGCAGCGGATTCAATCGCGGCAAATATCAGTGAAGGATTTGGCAGATTTCACTACAAAGAAGCAAAGCAGTTCGGTTATTATGCACGGGGGTCTCTGTTTGAAACAAAAACCTGGCTGACAAAGGCAAACAAACGAAACTTGTTAAACCAGTCTGAGTATGTGCAGATTGTCAAGAAAATCGATGCTCTTGGTGTCAAACTTAATAATTACATTAAATCAATAGGCCGAAACAATAAATGACACTCCAAAGAAGCTAATGACATTCGACAACAATCAATGACGACGAAGTCTAATGACGCTCCCTTAGGAGCTAATATCGCTCCGCAGGAGCAAATGACAAAATTTTCATAAGGCAGAAGAGAGAAAGTAAGGCCGTCGAACAGAGATAATATGATAGATAACAATTGACAGGAGCATGTTCCATGAAAATTCTAAAGATCGATCATCTCGGTATCGCTGTAAAAAGCATTGATGAGGGTAAGAATTTCTGGATGGATATATTGGGTTTGCCATTTGAGGGGTCTGAAACCGTGACAGAACAGAAAGTCACCACGGCTTTTTTCCCCGCCGGCGAAAGCGAGGTGGAACTCCTGGAATCCACGGCACCGGATGGACCGGTGGCTAAATATATTGACAAAAAAGGTGAGGGAATTCAGCATGTTGCCTTTCGGGTGGAAAATATCGAAGAGGCCCTGGCGGAGCTGAAAGAAAAAGGGGTTCGCCTTATCGATGAAACCCCCCGTATAGGAGCCGGGGGTGCTAAAATTGCCTTTCTTCATCCCAAAGCCACCCATGGTGTGCTGGTGGAGTTGTGTGAAAGATAGGAGCGGTTTTAGGTTTTAAGTTTTAGATGTTAAGTTATTTATTTACAGAACAGTTCACCAAAAGAAGAGTGATGTTCCAGTCGACAAAGAATCTTATTTATTTTTCGTGTTTTCAAGCTTTCGTGTTTTCGTGATTAATATTTAAAAAAATGTTTTTGCTGGAGGGAAACAGAATGTTGGACAAGCCAGATGTAAAACAATGGGAAGAACTTGCTAATAAACAACTCAGGGGCCGGAC
>RCNC010001568.1_pt1 | contig 15431 bp, 14 predicted proteins | sample 2041301 | NCBI WGS metagenome assembly RCNC01 (sample SAMN09708231, study PRJNA481090) | Marine sediment metagenome, whole genome shotgun sequencing project. | biome: marine sediment; feature: ocean; material: sediment; isolation source: Sewage treatment plant 13A marine sediment (STP13A) ... | reverse complement strand
CGTGAGGGGGGGGGGGGGGGGGGGGGGGGGGGGATATTCGTGGCGTTTGATGTCTCCAATATCTGTTTACCGGCACTGAATTACATGTATATATCATAACAAGAAATCATTCCATGTAAACACCACACCACAAAGAAGGGTTCGAGGGTCCGAGGGGGATACAAGGGTTGGAGGGTCGCTGAGTGCAATCAGCGGAAAGCACCTAACAGGCTACAGTCTAAACTGCTAAAAAACTTGTTATGCTGGAATGCAGCTGTCGGTTTATCGCTTTCTGCCACCCTCGAATTCTTGTATTCTTGACTCCCTGAACCCTTTCTCCCAACTGATTGGGAAAAGAACCTCCTAATTTAACAGCTTTGGATGTCATTGACCAGCAACTGAATGGATTTATTGCCGTTCCATCGATTCCATTGGAGGCAATAGGCGATTTTCGTGAATTGATCCACACGAATGGAATCCGGGTCTGCGTTGAACTGGATGGCCCACAAGCCTTTGCTTTTTTTATCGGTGGAAGAAGACAGGAACATACGTCTGTGGTTTTTGCCCACGATCTTAGATGTGTGGACATGGACATTGTTGGCCATGAAAACAGGCTCGGTGTTCTGAACACCAAAAGGGCCCAGGGAAGTGACTTCATCAAGTAGTTTGGTTGTAATATCGGATAGCTCCAATACATAGTCAACGGTCACTTTTGGCATGAAATCCAGGGGTGACGCTATCCGGCCGATCACCTGGTTCAATCGATCCCAAAAGGGCTCTATCTGGTCAGCCGGGATCTGTAGTCCTGCGGCCATGGGATGACCGCCGAATCCATGCAGCATATGGGAACAGGCTGTCAGCGCAGACCGGATATCGATGCCGGGAATACTTCTGGCAGAGCCTTTTCCCATTCCGTTTTTTACGGAGAGAAGGATGGCCGGTTTGAAATATAGACGGGTCAGCCTGGCGGCAACAATTCCCACCACACCCTCGTGCCAGTCCGGGCTCGCAAAAACCATACAGTTTCTTTGTGTGAGGCCCGGATCTTTGTCCAGTCTTGCCAACACATCCTCCAGAACGCTTTTTTCTTCCTTTTGCCGGCGTGAATTAAACTTGTTGAGCAGTTCTGCATCCTGTCCTGCTTTTTCAGGGCGTTGGGTCTTCAGGAGCCGTAGCGCGGTTTCGGCATGGTCCATTCTGCCGGCCGCATTGATACGAGGGCCAAATCGAAAGGCAATATCCTGGGCGTCGATATAACGGTGATCAACGTCGCAGGCCCGTGCCAGGGCTTTGATGCCGGGTCTGTGGGCAGACCTGAGAATTTCGATTCCAGTGCAGGTCAGGATACGATTCTCGTGCACCAGGGGTACCATGTCGGAAACTGTTCCCAACGCTACAAGATCACAGCTTTTTTTTAGATTCGGCTCCACTCTATCTTGAAAAAAACCATGGTCGCGAAGGTGTTTTCGTAATGCCAGGGCCAGATAGAATGCGAGTCCCACACCGGACAGGTTTTCCAGGCCTGAATGGCAGTCCTGTCTTTTGGGGTTGATGACAGCCAGTGCGTCAGGCAATTTCTGCGGAATATCATGGTGGTCCGTAATAATAACAGCTATATCATTGTCTTTGGCCAGGGACACGGCCTCGTGACTCGAAATACCGCAATCCACGGTCAATAGAACCCTTATTTCCCTTGGGATGACGATATCCGTTATGTGAGATGCTTTCAGACCATATCCTTCGGTGACGCGGTGAGGAATATAGTAGGAAACCTCGGCATCGATTTCTTTCAAAAATTGATACAACAGAGCTGTGGCTGTCACACCATCCACGTCATAGTCCCCGAAGATAAGAATCTTCTCTGTATTCAGGAGGGCATTGCTGAGGCGTGCAACAGCCTCGGTCATGCCGGTAATTCCAGAAGGCGGGCGCAGGTGGTGTAGAGATGGATGTAGAAATGCCTGGGTATTATTTTCGGAATCCAGGCCCCGTTGAACCAATATTGATGCTGTCGCGGGATGGCAGCCTAATCGTTGGATCACCCGTGCTAAGGCTTGGGCATCTGTTGTTTGAATTTCCCAGGTTTTTTGCATGCAGCAGCTTATATCACAAGCCGGGTTTCGACGCCATTCATAAGGAAATCTTTTATTGCAAAACAAAGGGTGATGGTGGTAATCTGAATTGAAAAATTCATCATAATTATCGAATAATGCACAAACCATTCGACAAAAAAGCGACAAGGTCGCGTCATATAAAATCGTGAAGCGATTTTATTATGGAATCTGTTATTCAATATTACAGGGTAGACCGAAGACAGATCGGTTTTCTGAAATTTATTCTCGAAGCCTGTGACGGACTTGTGACCATGTCCACGGAGGATGCAAGACTTGGCTTGATTTCCCTCAAGATTCCACCGGGCTGCGAAGGAGAAGTGACAGGGATTATGAAGGATTTACAGAAGGACATTTTCATGGAGCCTTGTGTTAAATGAAGATTAAAAAACTCTATATCAACACCATCGGGTGTCAGATGAATGTTTATGACTCCGAACAGATTGCAGAGCGGCTGCATCGACTTGGATATGTAACGGAACCTAGGGTTGAAGAAGCCGATTTGATCATTGTAAACACTTGTTCCATAAGAGAAAAAGCTGAGCAGAAGGCTTTTAGTTTTCTTGGTCGTCTGGCCAAAATGAAAAATGAAAAACCTCGTTTGATGGTGGGTGTCTGTGGGTGTGTTGCCCAGCAGGAGGGGCAAAAGATTATCGAACGGATGCCGCATGTCGATTTTGTCCTGGGTACCCAGGCCATCGATCGCTTGCCTGCGGCAATTGAGAGAATCGAAAAGCACCGTTGTCGGATTGTCGATGTGGATATGTCTCAGGAGATCCAGGAAGCAACAGATATTTCCACCCCCACGAAACCTCAGGAGGTTTCGCGGTTTGTCACCATCATGCGCGGGTGTGATAATTTCTGTACTTACTGTGTTGTACCGTATGTCCGGGGAAGGGAAACGAGTCGGGAACCTGAAAATATTATTAATGAAATCAAATTGCTCGTTGCAAATGGTGTCCGGGAGATTACCCTCTTGGGACAAAACGTCAACAGTTATGGACAAAAACAGGACCTCTGTGATTTTTCGACACTCTTAAAGCTGATTAATGACATTGACGGTCTATTTCGTCTTCGATTCACCACGTCACATCCCAAAGACCTGTCGCACGACCTGATCGATGCATTTCAATCGGTGGAAAAACTCTGCCATCACATCCATCTGCCCGTACAATCGGGTTCTAATGACGTACTGGCACGAATGAATCGGCGATATACCCGTGAAAAATATCTGGAGATGGTTACAAAGTTGAGAGAAGCATGTCCGAAAATCGCCATTACATCCGATATCATCGTAGGGTTCCCGGGTGAAACCGAAGCAGATTTTGAACAAACCATCGCCCTTATCCAGCAGGTTGAATTCGACGGCCTGTTTGCTTTCATCTATTCAGATCGGCCCAGTGCACCTGCCGGTCGATTCAGGGGAAAAATAACAGAGAAAGAAAAAAAACAGCGTCTTCAGGACGTTTTTAATCTGCAGGCACGCATCACCGAGAAAATTCATGCTCGATTGAAGGGAAGCGTCCAGGAAGTTCTTGTGGAAGGTTACAGTAAAAAGCAGACCAGTGAAAACCAGGGCAGGGCGCCCGGGGCTGTTCAATGGACCGGCAGAACCACCGGTAATAAAATCGTTAATTTTGTTCAGAGCGGTTCATGTGCCGAAACGAGTGTCGAGGTTGGAAAGATGGTCTGTGTAAGGATTGAAAAGACATATCCCCATTCACTATGGGGCAGCGCAGTCACATGCGACCCGGGGCATTCCCTTGTCAAAGGAGAAGAAAGTTATGCTGCATAAAGTGACTATTGCAGGATTAACCATGGATCCAGCATCCAATACGCCGATTATCATTTTGAAATCAGAAAAAGAGGACCACGCGATTCCGATTTGGATCGGTTTGCTGGAAGCTACCTCTATTGCATCGGCCCTCCAGAAGATTGAATTTGACCGCCCCATGACCCATGACCTCTTTAAAAATGTTGCCGATAGATTCAAGGCGGATGTAACACGTATTGAGATCTGCGATCTCAAGGAGAATACTTTTTTCGCAAAAATTTACTTTGAATCCGGTGAGATATCATTTGATATCGATGCCAGGCCCAGCGATGCTATTGCCATTGCGCTCAGATTTGGTGCACCCATCTTTGTGGACGACAAGGTGGTACAGCACTCCAAAAGTGGTGAGGCCCAGCCGGAGGTTTTAGATGAGAGCGAAGAGGGTAAAAAATGGGCTGAATATCTCAAAAATCTGTCGCCGGAAGATTTTGGAAAATATAAGGTATAATTTTTTTCAGTATTTAAACTTCCCATTCTCATAGATAACCATGGTTTTCCCGTCTTTCAGATGTGCCGTCACCTGTTTCTTTTCCGTATTCACGAGATCCCAGTGCAGGGCTGAGTCATTGAATCCAAGTTTCGATTTGATCTTTTTGGTAAGCGTTGACGTGTCGCCATCGTAGGTGTCTGAATATGAGGCCCCAAGGGCAATGTGGCAGTTACCGTAGGCCCCACCGTAATTTTCATCAAAAAGGGTGTTGGCCATAAATTGATTGATCTTCGAAAATCGTTTGTCCGTTAAAGAGAACTCACCGACTTTGTTAGCGCCCTGGTCCATGGCGAGTTGCTTTTTAATAAATGCGAGCCCCTTTTTTGCTTCTATCTCAACGGCTTTCCCATTTTTAAACCTGATCGTAATGTCTTTTACCAGGTTGCCACTTCTAAAAGATGGCTGGTCGGCATAATACACGCCCCGGGAACCCCGCCAATCCGGTGACAGAAAGAGTTCGAAGCTGGGGATATTGTGGCCGGAAATGCCGATCCATTTTCTGCTTTCCCCTGGTGTAATCTCGAGATCCATATGGTGTGATTCGATATGATAGTGCTGGACCTGCATGCTGTTGAGCCATGCTTTTATTTCAGACGCGTTATGGAAGATGCGTTTCCACTCATCAATGGGTGACCGTTTGTTCAGAAAACAACTTTTTATTATTTGAGAAGTGTAGGCTTTTTGTGAAAGCCCGGCGTGTTTTGCAAGTGCTTTTGTGGGAAATACGCATAGTGTCCAACTGAACAGTCCCTGCTCTTCTCTTTTTTCCAGTATGTCTCGAATGTACTTTCTGGCAATGGCGGCCTTGGCGATTTTATTCGAATCTATATGGCTTAGATGGGTTATGGCTTCCGGCGCATGCAGGAAAATACTGCCGCTTAGATGCCGGTAGAAGGTTTTTTCACCGGGAGGCTGAAATACCAGCTGTTGTGGTGCAGCGATATTGAAAAATTGCTGTTCCATTACGGGTGTGGCGTCCGCTCGCATTACCGGGTTCATGCCCATGTCGAGAAGCCGGGCCTGAAGCGTCTCGGCGAGCTTGATTGCCGGCAGGTTATAGCGAACCAGAAAAATTTCAGCTTGATTCAGGCTGGTTTTACGTGCTGTTTTGAGTCCCCAAAGCAGCACCTCCGCGTATCGCTCAATTTGTGTTTCTGTGAACATGGTTTACCTCATGAAAGAGTTTAATTAATATGTACTAACAATTTAAAATATAACACTATAAATAAACAGATAGAGGGTCCAAGGATCCAAGGATTCGAGGGTTCAAGTGATTGTTTTAAGCGACGCAGTCGCGTCATATAAATTCGCAAAGCGAATTTGTTATTCTTTTAAAAATAGATGATGATACTCTTCTTCCGATAGATGGGCTTTTAATAACCGGGTCAACAGGTCAAAAATATCGGCCAGGTCCTGATCGGTCAATCGCTTGACAAGGGTTTGCATCAACGAATCATCTGAAAATTTCTGAAGGTAATAGATGATCGTATTTTCATCGGTCTCGCGATTAAACCCGAAACCAACAAAACCATCGTATTCATCCGTAAATCTGTGAGAGTGTTTTGACATGCTACACCTGTCCGGAAATATCATAAAATCGCCTGGCGATTTTATTTGGGATTGATTAACATTGGACCCTGAATTACAGTGTCTGGTATAAAATTGTAACACGATTTTTTGAAACGCGATTATACCGCTTATAGGTCCGAACGACAGAAAATTTAAATTAATGGATAACACGATAAGAATCAATAGGGAAAGTGGGTTGCCAAGGCATACGGTTGATGTATTTTACGGTGACTTATTATGGGTAGATTTTTCAGATGAAAACGTTTGAGGCACATGACGGCCTAAAAATCCGCTTTGATACCTATGCATGTGGGGCAAAGACATGCCGGGGTGTGGTCGTTCTTCTGGGAGGGCGATCCGAATTTATCGAGAAGTACCGGGAAACTGTGGATCAACTTCTTTTGAGAAGATTCGATGTTGTTACATTCGACTGGCGTGGTCAGGGATTGTCTGATCGTATGCTGCCAAATCGACATAAGGGGTACGTGGAGACGTATGATGACTACCTTAAGGATCTTACCCGTTTCATGGATATTTATGTGCCGCAAAAAGAGGACATGCCTGTATTGATGTTGGCACACTCCATGGGCGGGCATATCGCTCTTCGGTATCTGCATGACCAACCGGGCAGGGTGGCAAAGGCTGTTCTAACCTCTCCTTTGATCGATATTGCCGGTCCGTCCATGTTAAAGCAACTGCTTAAAATAATTGCTAAAATCGCTATAAAAAGCGGTTTTAAAAAATATTATGCTACCCGGGCAAACGATTTTGACCCATCCAAAAAGCGTTTTGCAGGGAATCATCTCACCAGGGACCCGCATCGTTTTCAACAAACAATTCAGATGATAGCTAAAAATCCGGACGTCGCCATAGGAGGTGTCACCTTTGGATGGCTTGATGCCACGTTTAATTCCATTCGGCATATGATGGTTGAGGGGTATTTCGAGAGCATTACAACACCCGTGCTGATGGTTTTGGCGGGTGGTGATGAAATTGTGTCGGTAACGGCGCAGGAGAAGATCTGTCGAAGACTGTCAAATTGTGATTTGGTCGTGATTCCAGATGCATTACATGAATTGCTCATCGAAAATAACACTGTCCTTGAGATATTTTGGGAAAATTTTGATAAATTTGTACTTTAATTTGCATTCCCCGCAGCAAGCTACGGGGAATGCGCTCACTGTTTTGGTTCAAATTATTGATTCTGATAAATTGCTGCTTGCAGTTGTATGATTTTTCAAATAAAAAATATTTAAGATCTTATAACAGGAGGGAAGATGGATGAAATGGAAAGATTCTAATGATGGTGTTGAGACGGTGACTGAGGAAGAAGGAACTTTCGAGGAAGATTACTCCCCTTTAAGAACCCGCAAGCTCACTTTTGGTTCCAGCCTGGCTTCGGTTTTCTCCCGACCAGGTTCCTGGATGGTGATTATCCCATTGGTCTTGTTGGTTATTTTTCTCTTTTCTATTCGACCCGGTGGCAGCGACAAAGCCATGCTATCCGCAATGGACCAGCGTCTTCAACAACTCGAAAGCAGAATGACGATCCTGGAAGGGCTTAACGAACTGGTGACGGATCTCGATAAAAACCGGCAGGCCACAAAGCCGTTGACGGTAAGGCTGGATCGCCTGGAAACCTCTTTTTCTAAAAGAATCGGTGCGATGGAACAGCAATTAAAGAAGCTGCGGACCAGACTTGTCAAAACTGAGGCGAAACAGGCTAAGGCACCCGTTGTCAAGCGCCAGACATCAAAACAGTCAGCCAAAACCCATGTGGTTAAAAAAGGGGAAACCCTCTACAGTATCAGCAAAAAATATGGATTGTCACTAAACCAGTTGATGACTTTCAACAAGCTTTCCAAGCAGGCGGTCATTAATCCGGGACAAAAATTGAAAATTTCCCATTAATTCGGAATGTCATAAGCAATTGAGCAGCTTCATAAATAAAGAACCCTATCGACCGGGTAGGGTCAAAGCGGTTATCTTCGATCTGGACGGTACCTTGCTGGACACCCTGGCGGATATCGGGAATGCGGTAAACCGGATTTTGTCCAATAAAGGGTACCCCACGCATCCTGTGGACAGGTATCGGTTTTTTGTTGGCGACGGTTGGGAGATGCTGGTCAAGCGGGCGCTCCCTGAATCCGCATTGACCCGTGACACGGTGCGGGTCTGTGTCCAGGAATCCATGGTGGAATACGGTAAGACCTGGAATGCCACAACAACTCCCTATGACGGTATTCCCGAACTGTTGAATCATTTGACCCATGAGGGTATCCAGTTGGCCGTACTGTCCAACAAACCACATGTTTTTGCACAGCAATACGTTGATAAGCTGCTTGCGACATGGACATTTGAAAACGTCATCGGCGTCAGTGACCGGTTTCCCAAAAAACCGGATCCTGCAGGTGCATTGAGTATCATGAATGACCTGAATCTGGATAAAGGAGATTGCCTTTTCATGGGGGATACAGGTGTCGATATGCAAACAGCCATGGCAGCCGGTATCTTTTCCGTAGGCGCGGCCTGGGGGTTCAGGCCTGAGGCCGAGTTAATGGAAAACGGCTGCCGGTTTCTTGCCAGGCACCCCCTGGATGTTCTGTCCCTTATACCGAGACGCTAATTCCCGCTTCAAAACAACCGTTTTTCCCGTCATGATGGGTGAGTATTTCCGGTAATGCAATGATATTCTGGATAACGTGGTCGGCGCCGGATTTCAGGAGTGCTTCCTGTAATTTTATTTTATCTGGTGCAGACGTGACAATGCCGATGCCTGTATACTCATACCCGGATCGGCTTGCTGCCAGCATGTCGTCCGGCATATCCCCGATATAGTACCTGTGCGCGGCTTCCTGTACGTGAATTTCCGCAATGGCATCCAGCATAAAGGGATGGGGTTTGCTCAACGAGACTGTTTTGTTCTCTTTTTCCAGGATGCTCTTTTCTTCACGGAGACAGTCGTCCAGACTGAAAACCGACCTGAAGTATGGACGGATTTTAAAATGGTCCAGGGCGTATTCCGCCTCGGTTCCGGGGCGGCCTGTGGCAAGGGCCAGCAGATTTATTTCCGCAAGCGTCTGGAAGACGTCGGGTCCTATCAGAAGTGATTCCCTGTCAATCAGGCCATCTCCTGTATGGGTTTTTGCCGGAAGATTGTAGGTTGACTTAAAGAGGTTTTTGCCCAGGTATATTTCCTGGAAAATCTGTTTGACGATATTCCCGGTGCCCACATCATTGGAGGACATCTTTTGGATGAATGGACTGGCATGCTTTCCAGCTTCTTGATGCAATTGCTCCAGAGAGAAACCCTCTGATGTCAGAAAGTCGACGAGGCCCTCGAGTTTACACCTTTTAAGCGTCTGTTCATGCAGCAACCAGGGGTCAGTTTCATCCGGCAGGTCTGGAACACGTACCCGCGTCATCAGCAAATTCAGAACATGGTAGGTCAACTCCCAGTCATTGTTGAGTCCTCCGCTCTGTTTGATGTCGGCGAGATCATGCAGGGAAAAGAGGGGATCCGGCAGCCTGTCCCAGCCCGGCGCGTCTTGAAAGAACAACCTGGCGGTCTGTCGCACCGTTTCCCGGTATGATTTAGACACGTCCACAATAACACCGTCCATGTCAAAGACGATGAGGTTTTTTAATTTCTTAGGCATGTGTCAACCGCCCAATAAGTTTTTGGATGCCGTTCGTATAATCGGACAATCCCCGGAATAGAATATCATTATGATTGGCACCGGGTATCCGGATGAGTTTTTTGTCGGGTGCAGGGGAAGCGTCGTACAGGGACTGGCCGTCTGAAAAGGGGATAATATGATCGTATTCAGCATGGATGATCAGGGTCGGTTTTTCGAATGCATGAATCTTGTTGATATTTCGAAATCCTTTTTCCTCGTTGAATCCGATGGCTTCGGTGTTGATCCCCAGCAAGCTGAGAAGTGGAGCGGCCAGGGCAAATCCGCTTTCTATGATGAGGGCGTCGATATTGCTTTTCTGGGTCCATGCGAGCTCGAGTGCAGAAGCACTTCCCAGGGAACGACCCATGACGATCAGGGGCCCGGTGTGTCTGTTTTCCTGCAGCCATTCACGAACAAAGGTGAAAACGGTGTGGCAGTCTTTCATCATACCGGCAACCGAGGGCTCTCCACTTGAGCGACCGTATCCCCGGTAGTCAACCGGCAGAAAATTAATTCCCAACTGTTGATACATGGGGCCCAGGTCATCATAGTCCGACACGATTTCTCCGTTGCCGTGAAAAAAGAGAATATTCGGACAGGCTTTATCCTCGATGTGAAAACGGGCGCCCACCCGGATGTCCTCCTCTACGGGGATGAGCAGGTCAATACCGGCGCCTGCAACACCGACAGTACCTGTCTCCGGTCGGGGATGAAACAGGGCCGTAAGTACTTCCGGCCTGTCCAGAACGGAGTAATCAGTGTGTTTAGAATTTTCCATGATCATTATTCCTTATAACCTCGAAAGAAAATGGAATTCAATCCCTTTTTTCATAAGTGAAAACCTGTTATATAGGGGTTGTCAGAAAAACGGTCCTCAATCGGAACGTTTTTCTGTTACAAACCCTTATGCCGCGATCCTATTTTCGGAACATTATTATGACAAGCGGTATAAAGAGTTTCAAGGGTAACAAAGATGTCACACCGAACTAGCGACGCAGTCGCTACAAAAAATTGTGAAACGATTTTTTCATGAAACATATCACATATCTCAGAAATACGATCCAGGAATATGCATGGGGGTCCCGCACCGCCATAGCAGAGCTCATGGGACAGCCATCACCTGCAGCTCGACCCCAGGCCGAGATATGGATGGGGGCCCATCCCAAGGCGCCTTCTCTTGTAGCCACCGAAAATGGTTGGGACTCCCTGCTGGATCTGATTCAGGCTCAGCCCGTAGAAATTCTGGGGAAAAAGGTTGCAGAAAAATTTGATGGAAAGCTGCCCTATCTATTCAAGGTGCTTGCGGCGGCTGAACCCTTGTCCATCCAGGCACATCCCGGTGCTGTTGACGCACAGGAGGGTTATGCCCGTGAAGAAGCCCTTGCTATCCCTTTTGATGCCCTTGAGCGAAATTACAAAGACCCCCATCACAAACCGGAATGCCTGTGTGCATTGACATCTTTCTGGGGCTTGTGCGGTTTCAGGAGCATTTCCGAAACAGCAACGCTGCTCCATCAGCTCTGCCCCGAATCCCTCAGGAAATCGTTCGACCTGCTGGATAAACCCATTCCGGGCTTCAGCACCCAGGCTTTTTTTCAATCCATCATGCGTATGAGTCTCCGGAAACAAGCCGGGGTCGTTCGTGAAGCTGTCAATCATGCCGAAGCCCGTAAACATGAACGATCCGAATATGACTGGGTTGTCAGACTCCATCACGCGTATCCATCCGATATCGGTGTAATCTTTCCGGCCATACTCAACCTTGTCCATCTTCAGCCGGGGCAAGCCCTGTTTCTGAAACAGGGTGAGTTACACGCCTACCTGAGCGGGGTGGGGATTGAACTCATGGCCAACTCCGACAATGTACTCCGGGGCGGTTTGACATCCAAGCACGTGGATGTTGCCGAGCTGATGCGTATCCTTTCTTTTAAGGAGAAAGATGTCGAAATTCTTCTGCCCGAGAACCGGGAACAGCAGGTGGGTGTTTACCAGACTCCTGCCCGGGAATTCGAACTTTCGGTCATTACACTGGGCGCCGGGGGTGAATATACAGGTCAGGCCGACAGGAGTATCGAGATTCTTCTCTGCACATCCGGACAGCATAAAATTACAGAAAGCCACAGCATGACACCGTTGGAATTTGACAAGGGCTCATCTGTGCTGGTTCCGGCTGCTGTCCCTGGTTATACCATTCATGGGGAAGGGGTTATTTACAAAGCCGCGGTACCAATCTGATAATATACGTTTCAGCGAGATTCTTCAATCTTCATCCATCAGGTCTGAACGGAGCAAGAAGACCATCCCTACCGTCTGAAGTGCTGACAGCAGCACAAAATGAAAAATCCAGGCCGGAACCCCCAGAAACATCGGTGTCGCACGATTCCAGGCCCAGAAATCCATCCCCAGGATAAAAATTCCCATGAACAGGTATACATAACGATTGGAAAGCCATTTGGGGGCAGGCATTGTAAGGCGACCATCCTGCTGCATTCGCACGACATGGATGGCGATATACACGGCAAATGTCGCCAGCATGACCCAAACGACGGGCAGCACAGCGCCCCCTGCCCACACCTTGAAATAGAAAAGCAGCATGACACTTTCACCGGCTATAATCGACAGGATGGCTGCCGCTGAATAGACCCGTTTGAGATACAAGCCAAACAGGACCGTCGGAAACAGAACGGCCAGCCCTGTAAAGGTCTGGGTGGCTATCTGTAGAATGGTCGCCGGTGGCTTCAGGGCAAGCAGCAATCCGGCAATACTTAAAAAGATGACAAACACCCGCCCGCTGATGCTTGTCTGGCCTTTGGTTTTTTTAATCAAGGGAAGAATATCCCGACTGAAAATGGAACTCATGGTCAAAAGCTGAGAGTCCATGGTGGACATCAGGGCGGCCAGACCGGCGGCTAACACCAGGGCTGCCATAAAATCACCCGAGATCAGGGTAAGGGTCATGGGCAGGATGCGGTCTGCCTCTTTACCTACGAGGTCCGGAAAGGACAGGTGACCCATGACACCCACCGAGATAGGCAGAAAGAACACCAGTGTGCAGATGAGCGGGTAAAAAAGCATTGTTCTGGCGATAACATTCGGATTTTTTGCGGTGAAGAAGCGCTGAAAAAGTTGTGGAAACATGGGATCGCAGAAAAACCACAGCATGATATAACTGAACCAGATACCGTAGGTGTATTTCCCGGTGCCGCCAGGTCGTGAGAACAATTCCGGGTGTGAAGAAAAAAGTTTCTGGTGTGCTTCCACAAACCCACCGTGGTGGTTTGCCACGATAATTAATGAAGCCAGAAGCAGTATAAACATCATGATTCCCTGAAACATATCGGTCCAGGCAACAGCTCGGAGGCCGCCCTTGATTGTATAGAGAACAATAATGACTGTTACCAGAACACACCCATAAACGTAGGGTAGACCGATGAGGGCCTCAAGAGCATAGCCGGCAGCCATGGGTTGCAGTGCCAGATAAGGTATGGTGAAGATGATCATGACCGCCGCAAACATCAGCGAAAGAACAGGACTGTGGTATAGGGATCTGACGAGCTCCGGCGGTGTGACCACACCCCGGTCTCTGCCGACCTCCCAGATTTTTCTGCCCAGGAACCAGAACGTCAGCGCCATGAATCCCGTGCCGAATCCCATGATAGGAAAAAAGGCATACCCATCCCGGTAACCCGCACCGGATGTCCCAAAGACGGTAAATGCCGAGAAATTGGTTGCCACCATGGTGCTCAGCAAAATCAGCGTGCCAAATTGACGATCGGCCAGAAAATAGGTTTCCGGGGGTGATCTGAGTTTTGTCCTTGCAATAAAGCCGATGCAAAGAACGATCAGAAAATAGGTCACGAGTACTGTAATTTTGACTGCCATGAGCACTCCTTTAGGCGTTTTCGGAGTAAACGCAATGCTATTTTGACAAATGCTATAAGAACATAAATAGAATAAAAAAAACCACCCCAGACAAAGGCCGGGATGGTTTGATAGAACCTGACATAACCTCAATTTTAATCTGTCCTAAGTTGAGCTCTTCGGGTTTTTGGGAATGCCCAATTCTCTAATAATTAAACACTCAGCTTAGGTCTATGTTTTATGCCGATTTATCGTGAAAGTCGATTCATGTCAATAAAAGATCGGATCTTAGGGTATCATCAAAAACTGATCAGCGACAACGTCGCGTTTCATAAAATTGTGAAACAATTTTATTTTAGGATAATCCGCGCATCGGCTATACTGCAGCCCTCGTGGTGGACGATCACAGGATTCAGATCCATCTCCAGGATGTCGGGGTAGGATTCAATCAGCTCGGAGCACAGCATCAGCAGACTGATGAGTGCTTTCCTGTCATAAGGGCGGTTTCCCCTGATCCCTTCAAGAATGGGGGCGGACTGGGTTTCCTGGATCATGCGTTTGGCACTCCGCCGCGAGAGAGGCAGCACCCGAAAGGAAATATCCTTGAGAATTTCCACCATAATGCCCCCCAGACCATACATGATGACCGGGCCGAACTGGTCGTCCATCTTGGTTCCGATAATGGTTTCAAGGCCTTTGTTGGCCATGGAGGAGAGCAGGACGCCCCTGATATCGGCATCAGGGTTGTAGTCTCGGGCGCTCTTCAGGATATGCTTGAAAGCGGTCCGGATCTCCTGGTCGGTTTTCAGACCAAGGGCCACGCCGCCGGCGTCGCTTTTATGCAGTATATCCGGCGATGCAATTTTTAGAACTTTGCGACCTTTGATTTTCCTGGCGATTTCAACGGCTTCCTGGGCTGTTTTTACAAGAAACTCCTTGGAGATTTTCGCGCCATGCAGACGCAACAGCTCCTTGGCTTCATGTTCCAAGAGGGCACTCCGACCTTCTTTTCGCGCTTGTTGAATCAGCGCCAGACCTTCCTTTTTAGCCTTCTCACCCCAGTTAAAAACAAAGTTGGTTTTAGCACGATACCCTCTGAGGTAGGCACCGTAGGAAGCCAGAACAGACACGCATTTGCAAGCGATGTCCAGAGAATCGTATACCGGGATGCCGTAATATCGGAGCAGGTCCAGGGAATGGGGTTTCTCGGAGCTGTAGAGACTGTGAAGGACAATGGGTTTTTTACTGGACCTGACCATTTTTCCCATCTGATGGGCAGCGTCCTCTTCCATCAGGGAGAGTCGTTTCGCAAAGCGGATGCCATAACCCCCAAAGAGTCCGACAATCAACAATCCGCCGATATGCGGGTCTTTGAGCATGATTCTGGCACAATCGGCAAAAACAGACGGATCCGAGTCGGTTCCACCGGCAACATCGATGGGATTGATCACTGAGGCTGCTGCCGGGAGAATCCCCTTGAGTTTTTTCTGTGTTGCCTCGCTTAGTTCAGGAATGTCGACCCCCAGATCGGTGAGGAGATCCGCGGCAATGGTGGCATGCCCGCCGCCGTCGGCAAGGATGGCAATACTATTGTTTTTCATGGGCGGAAGACTGGAGAGTGTCTCGGCAGCCGGAAAGAGTTCATTGGAATTTTCGATTACGGTAATACCGGCCCGCATAAAGGCTCCCTTGGCAACCTCTGAAATACCGGCCAGAGCGCCGGTATGGGATCCGGCAGATTTTTTTCCTGTGGAAGATCGCCCGCTTTTCAAGAGGATAATAGGCTTTTCACGGGTTGTTTTATAGGCCTGTTGCAGAAACTCCCTTCCCATCTGCATGCCTTCGACATACATGAGAATGGCTTTCGTGTTTGGATCGCTACTGAAAAATTCCAGATATTCGTGAAA
>RCNC010001567.1_pt1 | contig 15434 bp, 12 predicted proteins | sample 2041301 | NCBI WGS metagenome assembly RCNC01 (sample SAMN09708231, study PRJNA481090) | Marine sediment metagenome, whole genome shotgun sequencing project. | biome: marine sediment; feature: ocean; material: sediment; isolation source: Sewage treatment plant 13A marine sediment (STP13A) ... | reverse complement strand
AAATGACTGATCCACCGGATTATAGAGATCCAGTCCTCCTCCATCTGTTCCAATCCAAATCCGACCCTGACTGTCCTGATATACTTTTCGGATGGATGAATGGGAGAGGGAAGATGGATCGAAGGGATTGTGATCAAAATGCCTGTAGGTGCCCCGATGCTGATCATAACAACTGATGCCGTGGGCATCGGTACCAAACCACAGGATGCTGTCGCTTGTTTCGCAGATGGTCCAGACAAATGAACTGGCCAGGCTGTTTTGATTGAAAGGATTGTGCTTAAAGAGCGTAAATCGGTTGGCCCGGGGATTCAGTACACTTACTCCGGCTCCAAATGTACCAAACCACGTGGTACCCGATCGGTCCTGGAAAATACAGTTAATGGAATTCTCCGAAAGGCTTTGCGGATCAGCTGGATTATGGATATAGTGTTTGTAATTCAAGCTTAGCGGATCTACTTGATATATGCCATCCCCAAAGGTCCCGTACCAGATGAAACCATCTTTGTCTTTCACCAATGGTTCAATGGGATTCAGGGAGAGGGAATGGGTTGTGCCTCCTGCATCCAGTACTTTCTCCACCCCCTGGTTTATGCCTTTATAACAGAATAGCCCATCGGCAGTCTGTATCCAGACCTGGTTCTGGTCGTCAGAAATAATTCTGGATATATTTGTTCCGGGTGCCCCCAGGTTGAGAGGAACGTATGTGTGTTCTCCAGCGAGAGAGAGATCCAGGCGTACCAGGCCGCTGTCAATCCCGAGCCATATACACTCATTGCCATAGGACATGGAGTAGATGGGAGTGTCTTCATTAATCAGATTCCCTGCGGTCTCATTGAAGAAGAGACCCGATTTTCGGTCATAGCTGAATAATCCTTCATGGCTCGCGATCCAAAATACTCCGGATTCGTCCTGTAAAAATCCAGTGATGTGGGAAGTAAGCCCCATCAATGTAGAGTCTTCCGGTATGATGCGTTCCACTTCATTGGTAAAGCGATCCACCCGGTTTAAGCCCTGGTAAGTACCTACCCATACCTCATTTCTTAAATCGGCCTCAATGGCAGTTATGGTGTCATTGGATAGGGAGGTAGGATCGTCGGGATCGAATTGAAGGGGGCTAAAGACCCCTTTGCGGGGATTATATTTCGTGAGTCCGCCCCTCGAACCGATCCAGATCATTCCTGATTTATCCTCGTATACCTGCTCCACCCACTTGTTTGCCAGAATATTGTGCTGATCGGTGGTTGCGCCATATACGGTGATGGTCTGTCCATCATACTTATTGAGTCCGTCTTCGGTCCCAAACCACATAAATCCTTTAGAGTCCTGGTAGATGTTATAAACAGAGCTGAGTGAGAGTCCATCGTTGATTGTTATCTGCTTGAAACGGACATACTCATCCTGACCCGACAGCGACGGAGATAGTAGCAATATTCCGAGGAGGAAATAATAAAACTTTCTGTTCATCCCGGCAAACGTGGTAATGTTAGTCCCCATTTGACGCACAAATATCGAACCAAGTTACCTAATCATCAGGGTTTAATCAATGAAAAAAAAGTTAAAGATTGTTATAAGCCCTCTACTTTGTGACTTTGACCCCTTTCCAGAATGCGACGTGATCTTTAATCCCATCTGCCAAACCGGAGGGGTTTGGGTAGAACCATGCGGCATCCTGATTGATCGTTCCCTTGACCTCCACATTGTAGTATGATGCAGTCCCTTTCCAGTGACAAACTGTATGGGTATCACTAGCTTGAAAATTATTCTTCTTTATTGATTCCATGGGGAAATAGTGATTTCCTTCTACGATTTTGGTGTCATTGCTCTCGGCAATTACCTCTCCATTCCAAATTGCTTTCATATAAAAATCTGTTTGAATGTTTCTATTTATAGAATGTAGTCGAACAGAGCGATTAATCCTTACGTTTTTCTCCAGAGGGAGTTTACGAAGTAAAAACGGCTATCGAAGAAGTTCTCTACAACCTGAAAACCGCTGGCTTTAGCCATCGTATCGATCATGCCCAAATCATACTTTTGAGACATCTCAGTCTGGATGGTCTCCCACTTTTTAAACCGGATAGATTCAGCTGTGTCTGCAAATCTGACTTCCTGGTCTCTGGTGCTCACCAGGAAACTTTTGGCAGTCCCGCTCTGGGGATCATACAAAGGGGAATGTATAAAACCCTGGAGATCGAAGTTGGCTCCCAATTCTTTGTTAAACCTTGCTAAGAGGTTCAAATTAAAATCCCTGGTGTGCCCCTGAGAATCGTCATAGGCCTTTTTGATCACCTCCGGGTCCTTTTTTAGATCGAGGCCGATGAAAAAGAGATCGTCTTCGGACATCACCTGGCTTAAGCCGGATAAAAAGGAGATGCTTTGCTGATAATTAAAGTTGCCCAGGTTCGATCCCAGAAACAAAAGCACCTTCCGATTTGGATATTCTTTGGAAAGGTTTTCAATCATATGAAAATAGTCCCCTATGCGCGGTTCCAGGATTAAATCAGGGAACTGCTGTTTCATAGCTCCTGCCAGCTGCACCACTGCGTCCTCTGAAATATCAACAGGGATATATCTGAAGTTTACCTTTTCCGATAACAGATCCTCAATCAGGATCTTTGTCTTGGCCCCATCACCGGCCCCCAGCTCCACTATATCCACGGTACAGCAGTCTTTGCAAAAGAGTGCCCCGATGTCACGCTTTCTGGATTCAAAAATCTCAGCTTCACAATCGGTTAAATAGTACTCAGGCATGCGCATAATCTGCTGAAAGATCCTGCTGCCTTCACTGTCGTAAAAGAATTTCGAGGAGATTTGTTTTGGAGATGATTTAAGGCCTTTGATCACTTCAAGGGCAGTGTCGGTAAGCTCAATGGTTCTTTGCATAGACAAACTACAATTTATTTTAGGGATTGTTCAAGTGGGCTTTGGTAAATGTATTTCATTTGCTACCTTTTACCAAACATTACAGTCGTTATGATAAAGCGTTCCATACTCCTGTTTGGATTGACTCTACTGATCCTCTTATCATGTTCAAAAACCAATACAATGGAGAAAATAGACACAACAACTGTAGAAAGTGTGGACCTGAACAAATACCTGGGTACCTGGTATGAGATTGCCAGATTTCCTCATTCGTTTGAGAAGGGGCTTGTGGGTGTAACTGCCAATTATAGTTTCAGAAAAGATGGAAAAATCAGGGTCTTGAACCAGGGGTACAAAGGAACCCTGGATGGCAAGCTCTCCACCGCTGAAGGAAAGGCAAAGATCCCGGATCCCAATGATACCTCCCGGCTAAAAGTCTCCTTTTTTCTTTTCTTTTACGGTGACTACTTTGTGCTTGAGCTTGATGAGTCTTACCAGTGGGCCATGATAGGAAGCTCCAGTCCCAACTATTTCTGGATCCTTAGCCGAACTCCTCAGATGGACCCTGCGGTTTACCAAATGTTACTGGACAATGCAGAAAAGAGGGGATATGAACTGGGGAAGCTGATCGAAGTGGATCAGCCCAAATAAATGAGTACACCAGGAAATAATGGTTATCGGGTGATGGTGGCCGGTTCCACCTTGACTTTAAGCACGGTTTTTGTTTTCCACATGCCGGTTTTGTAATAGAGGAAGGAGAGGATCATTCCAAAGCCCCATCCAATGGGAATGGACCACCAGATTCCATCAGGTCCCAATCCCATTCCTTTTATGGTAAGTCCAAACACTTCTATGGTCTCCTGACTCAGAAATACAGCTGCTGGAATCCGGATAATCCACAGGGAGAAAAGGGTGATAAACATGGGGATAATGGTATCCCCTGCCCCTCTCATAACACCTCCATAGATAAACATCCAGGTGAACAACAGGTAAAAGGAGGTCACAATGGTGAGGTATCCACCCCCAATCTGAATGACTTCCTGGTCTGTGGTAAACAGCTTCATCAACGGATATTTAAAAAGAATGATCAGTAATGTAATGCCAATGGCGGTAGCAGAAGACATAAGCATGGTACGGTGTAAGCCCCGTTTAACCCGATCGATTTTGCCAGCACCAATATTTTGTCCCACAAAGGTGGAGAGGGCTGTGGAAAAGACCATAGAGGGGATAATGGCCAGGCTGTCGAGTCGGCCTGCAGCGGTAAATGCAGCCACCACATTGGTTCCAAATCCATTGACAATTCCCATTAGGGCCATCATGCCCAGGGCCACAAAGGTGTGTTGTAATCCGGTGGGCAATCCGATGCGTAAACTCTGTTTAGCGATCTCCCGGTCGAATGCAAAATCACGAATGTTGAATTTGATCAGTTCATGGGTTCTGTTCAGGTAGATAACCGCTACAATAAAGGCAGTTCCCTGTGCAATAATGGTGGCATATGCTGCCCCTTCTATCCCCCAGCCCAGCTTCACAATGAAGAGGAGATCCAGTCCGATGTTCAAGAGGGTGGCCAGGATCATAAAATAGAGGGGGGTGATGGAATCGCCCATACCTCTCAGAACCGCAGCCACACCATTGTATCCAAAAAAGACCACCAGTCCCGACACATAGATGGAGAAATAGGCATTGGCAGTGGGCATCAGCTCTTCGGGGAGTTTCATCAGGGTGAAGATCTGTTCAGAGAAGGTAAGTCCAACCACGGTCATAATTACCGCCGAAATACCCATGATGATAAAGATGGTATCAATGGTGCGCTTTACCTCTTTGAATTTTTTGGCTCCGAAAAACTGGGAGATGACAATGGTACCTCCGGTGGCAATACCAATAATCAGGGCAATCAGGGTAAATATAACTGGGAAGGAGGCTCCCACCGAGGCAAGCGCCTCTTTCCCAAGGAAACGGCCAACAATAATCTGATCCACAAATGTGTAGAGCTGCTGAAACATATGTCCCACCAGCATGGGTACGGCGAAACGGAAAATATTCCTGCCTTCACTCCCCTGGGTTAAGTCATTCATCATCAATTTGAGCCGCCAAAGATCGGCAATTTAAGCTTAATAACAATTTGCAGGCGAAATTGTGCTCAAAGGGGTGTTAATGAACATTTAATTTCCGAATCACAATAAAATTTCTTAATCTAGTTACTGTTTTCAGTGGATAACCCCCTCAATATCCCTATGCTAGCAAGATCTACATATATACCCTCATTCATTTTATTTTATAAAAATCTATCAGCTATGAAGAAATTCAGGTTATTATTTGTGCTATGGGTGCTGTTCTGTTTGGCACCGCAAGGATTCTCCCAGATTGCAGGAACAGCCCATGACTTTTCTACCGAATCATGGGCCCCTTTAAACAACAGAGGATGTGGTGTTTGTCATACAACCCACCAGGCTGTGAACCTTTTAAGTGCTCCACTCTGGAATCATGAAACCACTGTTGTTGCAGGCTATACACTCTACAATTCACCCACTTTTGATGGAAGCTCCACCATTACAGAACCCGGTGCCAGCTCAAAATTGTGCCTGAGTTGCCACGACGGGACTGTGGCGCTGGAAAATTTTGGCGGCACCACCTCCGGCACCAACTACATCGATCCATCGGCCCGAATCGGGGGAGTGGCGGGTAATGACCTTAGCACTGAACATCCCATCTCTTTTGATTACACAGATGCGCATGCTGTCAGCGATGGAGGTTTGTTCCCGCCTACCACCACAAACAGCGGGCTGGGCAATACCATTGACAATGATATGTTGTTCAATAGCAAAATGGAGTGTGCTTCATGTCATGATGTTCATAACAGGTATGGTGTGGCCCACCTTCTGAAAATGTCCAACGTGAACAGTGAGCTCTGTCTCACCTGCCACAACAAATAGCATTGCCCGTTTCTATTCACCTTAAAAGAGTTCATTGCCCCATGAACCGAATTTCCTTAGTGGCCCTTTTGGGCCTTCTCGTCTTTGCAAACCTGCAATATGGTTGTAACCGGAAAGTGGCAGAATCACCCTCTCCCGAATCCCTGGTCATATTCCCGCCCCCACCCGATACCACTCGCATTCAGTTTCTGACACATATCAGTTCCTCGGAGGATCTGAAGGGTAGAAGGAGTGCTTTTCACAGGTATCTTTTAGGAGAAGAGGAGCCCCTGACCATGGTCAAACCTTACGGCATCACTGTGAATGGCAATAAAATTTACATATGTGATACAGGTCTGGCCGGACTCGAAATTGTGGATCTCACCAAAGGAACTATGGAGTATTTTATTCCGGGTGGACTTGGACAGTTAAAATTGCCCATCAACTGCTTTGTGGATGAGAGGGGATACCTTTTCATCGCAGATGCCAATCGAAAGCAAATTGTTGTATTTGATCAGGACAGAAACTATCAGCATGCTTTTGGAGAGGCAGAAGGATTTAAACCCACCGATGTGCTGGTTCACAAAGAGAAGATATGGGTATGCAATGTGCAGGGTCATTCGATCCTTGTCTATGATAGGGAGAGTTACGAACTTTTGGGGAGGGTCCCTCTTGCTGGAGTCCAAAAGGAGGGATACATCCGGCAGCCAACGAATATCTCCATGTTGGATGAGATCTTATATGTTTCAGATTTTGGAGACTTCAACATCAAGCAGTTCTCATTGGATGGGGCTTACCTTGGAACTATAGGTGGATACGGGAATGCCCCGGGTCAGTTTACACGACCCAAGGGACTGGCTCTGGATCAGGATCACAAGCTCTATGCGGTAGATGCAGCCTTTGAGAATGTCCAGATCTTTAATGAGCAAGGGAAGCTTCTGATGCATTTTGGAGGATCTTACCATGGAGCCGGTGCCATGGGACTTCCGGCAGCCGTTGAAGTCAGTTATGAAAACCTATCCTATTTCCAGCCTTATGTGGATCCCTCCTTTGCACTGAAATACCTGATTTATGTGACCAATCAATATGGACCGGCCAAGGTAAATGTGTATGGGTTTGTTGAGCAGAAAAGAGACACCCCTTAATAGAATGATTTGAGACTAACTGGCAACATAGGTTTGGGACTTCTTTTTTTGGCAGCTATGGTCCTGTTTGGTCAGTGTTCCAAATACACAGGGAAAAGTCTGCTGACCTTCTTCTTCGATGGAGTTCCTGAAGAGGATAGCCTGGCACTTCAATCTCAGGAGCCAAATGTTGTTTCAGGTGATTCGGCGCTTCTGGCCAGTTCTGTGTTGGACTCGGAACCCGGTATGAGGGTCCACTATCCCTATGCGGAAAGAGAGTGTGGAGCATGCCATGATCCACAGTCGCTGGGCAGCATGGTGGAACCACAGCCCGGACTTTGTTATATGTGTCATGAGGACCTGAGTACCCAGTTTGACTATTTACATGGTCCGGTGGCAGGAGGGTATTGCACCTCTTGTCATGATCCACATATGTCTGAAAATGAGCATTTAATAAGAATTATTGGGGACCAGTTATGCTTTCATTGTCACAACGAGGAGCGTTTGGCCAGCAATGAGATGCACATGGATCTGGATGGAATGCATTGTGCCGATTGCCACAATGCACATGGGGGCGACGACAAGTATATTTTTCAATAGCCAGCCTTTTGACTGAGATGAGAACCTGGAGAAATATCGTGTTCATAGTATTCACACTTGTTCCGGTGTGCTCTTTTTCCCAGTCGACTCATTCGTGGGGTTTCTGGCACCTCAGGCACCTTTCTGGGGAAGTGGGATTGGAAGGTCAGTACAGGCAATTGGGGAGTTCTTTTAATGAAGTAAATGAGGACCAGAGAAGTACCTATCTCCTCGGAGGAGTCAAATTGAATACCAGCAGTTACCTTTGGGATAAGGATCTCCTGTTAATCGATCTGAACGGGGAGTACAGTCCTGAATCGCGGGATGAGTCCTACATCAACATCCCCGACCGATCCGAGGTCAGGACCCTGAAGAAGGTGGACCTTCGGGCCACACTTTGCAATAATAAACCTGTCACCCTACAGGGCTTCTTCAATTTTGACCAGAATTACTACAACCGGGAGCTGTTAACCAATGTGAGGTCCAACAATATGCAGTGGGGAAGTATGCTCTCTCTGAATAATAAATTCCTCCCCATTTCCATAACTTACCGGAATCAGAGTTGGGACCAGGAGGAGACGGAGACCGGTCGGACCTTCAACATGGACCAGGAAAACATTCAGGCCAGGGCCAGTAAGTCCTTTGGGAAGAGCGACCGGCACGAGCTGATCTATAGCCGGAACGACTACCTTTACAGCTATGCAAAATTGCACCAGACCAAGCACCTTATTAACAGGGTTGCCCTGAATGACAACCTATACTTTGATAAGCAGAGAAGATACAACCTGAACTCAAGGATCACCTGGTATGATCAGGAGGGAACTACCAGTTTCAGAAGGTTTGAGATCATGGAAGGATTGACTTTCCGATTGCCCTACAACCTCAGGCTGATGACCAATTTCAATCTTTATAACCTGAAAGACCCGGTACAGACCTGGGATCAGAAAGGTTTAAGGACTTCACTGCAGCATAGACTCTTTAAAAGCCTGACCTCAAAAGTGTTTTTTGAGTACACCAGGGTGAAATCCGAATCAGTCGTTCAGCATGAAGAAACAGACTACCGAACCGGAGTGGACCTCAGGTATTCCAAGAAAATACCTCTTGGACACCTGAACCTTTCGTACCGGTACTTCAGGCATAGCCATGTCACTGAAGGGGAGACCGGGCTGCGTCAGGTACTCAATGAGGAGCAGGTATTGTCTGACGGTGAGATTACATTACTGAACAAGCCCTATGTAGAACTAGCCACTGTGGTGGTGAAGGATAAAACCGGAGGGTTCATCTACCAGGCCAATTTTGATTATATCCTGGTTGAACGATCAAGCTATGTGGAGGTTCAGCGGGTTCCGGGCGGACAGATTCCCAACAATGGAACTATTTATGTGGATTACGCCTACCAGCAACCAGGAAACTACTCTTATGCGGCCAACAACAACCAGTTCAGTGCCAGTATTCTGCTCTTTCAAAAAATTCTGGAGCTCTATTATCGCTATTCAGTGCAGGACTATCCAAAGGTTGAACAGGGAGATTTGTTAACCCTTAATTACTACAATCAGCATGTTTACGGGGTGAGGCTGGATGTGGGTTTTGCCAGGGGAGGAGTAGAGTCGGATGCATACAGCAGTAACATCATCCCTTATAAAATGTGGCGTTACTACCTCGATATGAACTGGAACTATAGATCCAAATTGCTGCTTACCCTCAGCGGAAGCATCCGCGATTATCAAATGATCGCCGAAGAGGTGGACCAACTTTATGCCAATGTCTCGGGAAAAGTGGCCTATAGAATACGTCCTCAGATGCTGGTAAGCCTGGAATCGGGTTACCTGAACCAGACGGGGACCAATGTGGACCTGGACCTGCTCACAGCCAGAGCTGAGTTTCATTCGGTTTTTAATAAGTTACACCTTAGGATTGGATTGGAAATGTACAGGCGTATGTATCTGAACAGCGAGTTTGCGTTTAACGGGGCTTATGTCCGGGTCACCAGGAAGTTTTAAAAATAGAATTTAATATGATACTGTTCATTATCGAAATATTGATCTTGGTTAGCACTCCGACACCCTCCGATATCAGGTGGCATGATCCGGTAAGGGAGTTGTTTATGGAAGAATGTATCGATTGTCATGGGGATAAGATCGACCAAAATGTAAAGCACGAAGCGGTGGAGAATGGATGCGATATTTGTCACGAATCCACAGGTGAACCTCATCCGGAAGATGGAGTTTTCGGATTCAAATTAGTGGATTCCACACCCGATCTCTGTTATTACTGTCATGACGAAGCTGAGGCATTTCCAAGCGGTCATCAACCGGTGATGGAGGGCAAGTGCCTATCCTGCCATGATGTCCATGGTTCCGCAAACCAGGCATTGATGATTTTGCCCGAACAGGAGCTCTGTCTTTCCTGCCACCAAATGCTACAGGGCAAAGAGATATTACACACGGCCATAGAAGATGGTGGCTGTATGATCTGCCATCAACCCCATGGATCGGAATTCAGGGAATTGCTAAATGAGCGATATCCTGCGGAGGAGTATCCGGTGGCCAGTATAGATAGCTTTGGACTCTGTTTTATGTGTCACGATTCAGACCTGATGGAGGCAGAAGAGACCGAATGGGCTACAAATTTCAGAGAAGGGAATCGGAATTTACATCAATTGCACAACAACGGGAAAAAGGGGAGGAATTGCAAATTCTGTCACAACCTGCATGGATCGGGCCAGGAGTTCCTTATTGAAGATCGGATCCCCTTTGGGAACTGGGAGATGCAGATGAATTTTGTTGCTACGGAACAGGGAGGTAGCTGCTTACCAGGCTGCCATGGCAAAAAAACTTATAAACGTTTGTAAATATAAACTGATCAAAACTAAACTGGGATATAAATATAAGGGGTCAGGAATTCGGGTGTCACTGAATGCCTTGTTTGCTGTGCTGCTGGTGCTGCTTCTGTTTTCCTGTATGGAGGCATATGGGCAGCAGATAAGTTCCTATGAGGTTCGATGGGTGGGTCAGTGTCCGGCTGATGCAACAGGCAACAAGCTTACCTTTGGAAAGAGGATCTCTGAGGTAGTTTTTGGTCGGAAGCCTCAGGAGGTCATTAAGCCTTTTGGAGTGCTTGCAATTGGTAATGATCACTACCTGATGGCCGATCAGGGCAGAGGCACCATTTTAGAATTTAAGGACGGCAAACTGGATGAAATAAAAGGGATCACAAAGGATATGCCCCCATTCCCTTCTCTGGTGGGTATGACACGCTTACCTGATGGTGAATTGCTTTTTACCGATTCAAGGTTAAACGGAATTTATTCCATGGATGAGCACATTTTATCTTCTTTTTCAGATAGCCTCACACTGGTGCAACCCACCGGCATTGCTTTCTCAAAAAAGACCGGGGAGATCTGGGTGGTTGAAACCGGAGCTCATCGGATTACAGTGTTGAGTAAGGAAGGAAAGGTGTTGAAGCACATTGGGAAGAGGGGATCTTCAAATGGAACATTTAATTACCCCACCTTTATCTGGATTGATAAATCAGGCAAGGTATTTATTGTGGATTCCATGAACTTCAGGATTCAGGTGATGGACCCAGAGGGTAATTTCCTTTACGCTTTTGGGGAGAATGGCGACGCCACAGGTTCTATGGCAAGACCAAAAGGGGTGGCTACCGATTCCAGGGGACATATTTATGTGGCAGACGCCCTATTTCATGCAGTTCAAATCTTCGATACTGAGGGGAATTTCCTTTATAGCTTTGGGATACAGGGACAGGGAGAAGGTGAATTCTGGATGCCGGCAGGAATCTTCATCGATGAGCAGGATTTTATTTATGTGGCAGATACTTACAACGCCAGGGTACAAATATTTCAAGTGGAGGAAAAGTGATGGATATGGGAAGAACTTTTATCATCGGTTTGATCATTGTTTGTTTCTTTAACGGAGATGCTGTTTCACAATCCATTGTGAACTCCGTTCATAACCTTTCTGTATCGGGGACAGGGGATGTGAAAGCTGTATCTGAATCGGAGGTATGCATATTTTGCCATACACCTCACAACAGTTTGCCAGCCAGTCCGCTCTGGAATAAGGACGATCCGGGCTATACCTATACACTTTACCACAGTTCAACGGTACAGGCCGTACCCGGACAACCCGACGGATCATCCATACTCTGTCTGAGTTGTCACGATGGGACCACCGCTCTGGGCAATGTGTTAAGCAGGACTACAGATATCTCTTTTACAGGTGGGATTACTGTGATCCCTCCGGGTAATACCAATATGTCCACCGATCTGGCAGATGATCATCCTATCTCCTTTGATTATACATCGGGACTTGCTGCTGCAGACGGGCAATTGAAGGACCCTGCTTCCATTGTGCCGCCCGTAAGCCTTGAAAATGGTAGGATGCAGTGTATCTCCTGTCACGATCCCCATCGCAACCTAAGCACCGACTTCCTGGTGATCACCACTCAATCCTCTGAACTCTGTTTTAGCTGTCACGACAGGAACTACTGGTCGTTTTCGGTGCACAGTACCTCTAACGCCACCTGGAATGGCAATGGAATCGATCCTTGGCCCCGAACCGACTACCCGAATATGGCTGAAAATGCATGTGAGAGTTGTCACAATCCACACAACTCGGGCAGTGGCCAGAGGTTAATGAATTACCTGGCCGAGGAACAGAACTGTTTAGGCTGCCACAATGGAAATGTGGCAAGCACCAACATCGTTTCCCAACTTGCAAAACCCTATCTACACAATGTGTACAGTTACAACCAGGATCATGATGCAGCTGAGGATCCACTGGTACTCAGCATGCACGTGGAGTGTGAGGATTGTCACAATCCGCACGCAGTGAACAGCAATCCGGCCAATCCACCGGCGGCTAACGGGTTTTTGGCAGGAGTCAAAGGCATCAATCAGGGAGGCAATCCTGTAAATCCCATACAGTATGGGTATGAGTTATGTTATCGTTGTCATGCCGACAGTCCATCCAAACCCGCAAGTCATACCCCGAGGCAGATAAGTCAAAACAATGTGCGGCTGGAATTTGATCCTTCCAATCCCTCGCATCATGCAGTTAACTCAGCCGGGACCAATCCAAATGTACCCTCCCTGATTGCGCCCATTACCGAATCGAGTATTATCTATTGTACTGATTGTCACGCCAGCAATGGAAGTGGATCACCCGCTGGTCCGCATGGATCCATTTTTCCCGGTCAACTGAAGTACAGGTATGAAACAAGCGATAATACCGTTGAGTCTGCTTCGGCCTACGAGCTTTGCTATAGCTGTCACAGCCGGGCCAGCATTCTTAACGATGAATCTTTTGGTGACCATGATAAGCACATCAGGGATGAACGAACTCCCTGTAATGCCTGCCATGATCCCCACGGCATCAGCCATACACAGGGAAACGCTACCAACAATGCGCATCTGATAAACTTTGATGTAAGTATTGTTTCTGCCATGCCCAATGGAGCTTTCAGATATGAAAGTACCGGGCCGTTCACAGGTCGCTGTTACATGCGTTGTCATGGCCGGAATCACATGGGCTGGCGCTACGAGTATTAGCTTGGGGTTTTACCCCAGGTCATGTGATTTTTTCCAACTCCACTGTGAAGTGCCGCATAATGGGCGCCTCATAACGGATTTTATATCCACGGGTGATCTTTTCTCTTCGCTGATAAATGTTCTGAAGAGCTACGGCCACATAATCCATGTGGTTGTGTGTGTAGACCCGACGTGGAATGGTAAGCCTTACCATCTCAAGCCTGGGATAGCGGTTCTCCCTGGTCTCCGGATCGCGATCGGCCAGCAGAGTGCCTATTTCCACCGCTCGTACACCCGATTCCAAATAGAGTTCAAGCGCCAGGGTCTGGGCAATAAACTCCTCTCTGGGTATATGGGGAAGGAAACTGGGGGCATCCACAAAAATGGCATGGCCTCCAAAGGGCTCCTGGACTGGAATTCCAGCCTCCTGCAGCAGATTTCCCAGGTAGTGCACCTGCTTGATCCGGCTCTCAAGGTAATCGAAGGTGGTGGCTTCCTGCAGGCCCTGGGCCAGAGCTGCCATATCACGGCCAGACATGCCTCCATAAGTAATATAGCCTTCGAACATGATGTTAAAGGTGGTGGCCTGCTGGAATAACTCTTTGCTGTTGAGGGCAATAAATCCTCCCATGTTCACAATCCCATCCTTTTTGGCGCTCATGGTCATCCCATCAGCCAGGGAGAACATCTCTTTCACAATATCCCTGATGGAATGGTTCTCGTATCCTTTCTCACGGGTTTTAATAAAGTAGGCGTTCTCAGCAAACCTGGCAGCATCAAAAATAACCGGGATCTCATACCGGTTGGCAAATTCACGAACCGCTTTCAGATTCTCCATACTCACCGGTTGTCCTCCTGTAGAATTGCAGGTGATGGTCACTATGATCATTGGAATTCTTTCTTTACCGTAGACCTGATAGAGGTTCTCCAGTTTTCCAATATCCACATTGCCCTTAAATGGGTGGTAAACCGAAGTGTCGTTGGCTTCATCGATGGTGCAGTCGAAAGCACTTGCCTTCCGGAATTCGATATGGCCTTTGGTGGTGTCGAAATGTGCATTTCCCGGAACCACATTTCCTTCCTTGACCATCACAGAAAAGAGTACATTTTCTGCTGCCCGGCCCTGGTGGGTGGGAAGTACATAGGGAAAGCCGGTGAGGCCTGTAATGGTTTCATGCAGGCTATCAAAGGAGCGGCTGCCTGCGTAGGATTCATCGCCACTCATTAGAGCCGACCACTGTTCCTGACTCATGGCACCGGTTCCTGAATCGGTAAGCAGATCGATATATACCCTGCTGCTCTTCAGATTAAATAGATTGTAGCTGGCCTCTTTTAGCCAAAGCTCCCGATCGCTCCTTGTACTTGGATACAGGGGCTCGATCATCTTGATCTTATAGGGTTCGGTATAGGGTAGATTCATGGTGAAATTTTAAAGAATGCAAGTAAAAAGTGAATGGTGGGTGGTGATAGGTGATAGGTGAGAAGTGAGCAATACTACTCACTGCTTACTACTCACTATTTACTATTATACCTGTCTCTGTTCTTGAGGTTAAGAAACAGCATTTTAGGTGATATGTGCAGGATGGGATCCATTGCTAGCGCAAAGGTATAGTGAAAGTATAATACTTTGAGTGTCGGGGAGATGTTGTTGGACAGTTGGCGCCTATTGCCCCCTTTCAGTGAGGTATCTTTTGTAGTAGAAGTCGATGATTTCTGTTTTTTTGGCACTAGCTTCTGCTTCCCGGTCCTGGTGGTCTTTCTTTGATTCACCCTTTCTCCTGGGTTCAAAGAGGGGATCGGTAGATATTTCATTCCGATAAGCCTGGTCGAAATAGCGCAAAACAAAGATTTCGGGATCTATCTCCCAACGTGTAAGATCACGGGCATAGGAGATGCTGTAAAATGACTTCCCGTTTGGGTGATAGACCAGGTCCATCACAGCTTCCTCATTGTCGATGAAGTTATGAATCTTTTCGCCAGTTAATATATCCCAGAGGATCACCGACTGATCGGCCGATCCACTGATCAGGTAGCTACCATCGGGACTAAACTCAAGCTCCAGTACCATATCTTTATGTCCTTTTAGCAGAAAAACCAGGTCTTCCTCCAGCAGGTTGTAGATCCTGACGGAATGATCTTTTGAAGCCACAGCCAGTAGCTGGCCATTGGGACTGAACTCCACATCATATACATCCTGTGCCGGCCCATGGAGGGTTTTTATTACCTGGAGGGTTTCCATGTCCCAAATCTTTATGGTTTGGTCTTTGCTTCCGCTGGCAATAAACCTGCTATCGGGACTGATGCTCACAGCCATGGTCACATCTTCGTGTCCCTTCATTTGTTCCAGCACTTCATTCTTGTTTACATCCCATAGAATGAAAGTTTTATTGAATGCGGATGAAATTGCAT
>RCNC010001566.1_pt1 | contig 15435 bp, 9 predicted proteins | sample 2041301 | NCBI WGS metagenome assembly RCNC01 (sample SAMN09708231, study PRJNA481090) | Marine sediment metagenome, whole genome shotgun sequencing project. | biome: marine sediment; feature: ocean; material: sediment; isolation source: Sewage treatment plant 13A marine sediment (STP13A) ... | reverse complement strand
CGCATGCGCATACCTATCCAGGTACGCGCATATTGGGCGCCCCCGTTCGGCTAGCGCCAGTTTTCCAGAATGGTGGAGTGAAACAGCAGTTTCATTTTGATCAGGAAACGACGGTAACGCAGTTTCCATGGCCGGGGAAAGCGTGAAACATGCCACTCTACTAAAAGCACATCAATTCGATCCATCTGCTTTGTCTCTAAAAGACGCTCAAGAACATCGAATTCAGCGCCTTCGACATCCATCTTGCAGACAACATAATTATCACGGGTAATCGTTTTAGCTAGCCAGTCACTGAAGTCAATTGTCTCAACCTCAACGAAATTGTCAGCACGTATATTGCCAGACTTCTTACTGAGGTAGAGGGTTGAACCATCATAACGCTCACTGAAATATAGTTTTGATTTTCCGTAAACAGTTGATATGGCTACTTCAAGTTTAACTATTTTAGAGTCTTTGGTTTTAATCAGGCGAGCATTTTCAGGGTTCGGTTCAATCGCATAAATTTTATCGAATATCCCATAGTTATCTTCAAGTTCCCTAATGGCGGAGCCATAACAGGCACCACAATCAATGAGTATTTTCATAGACTCTTACCGGAAAATATATTCGTAGCCCAAGGGAGAACAAGGAAACAAAAAATTCAATTTCTGTTACCTTTGACTGCATTCTATTATAACTGCTTCCCACGAGTCGCCACTCTCGATGTCCTGGTGGTGTATAATAAGCATTTAAGAGGCTCGGCGATTATTAGCCGATACAGGCATGGGTACGGTTAAATGAGCATAGTTCAGTTTTGATATAAACTATTCTAATTCAAAGTATTCGTTCCACTCTCTCTTCAATGATAATATCTGGTTTAAATGTTGATAACAACTCTTCGATATTATTCTGGTCATACTCTTTCCAAAGATATACAACTTCTTTAAAATTCTCTGACAAGAATGGCTCCAGATCGCTGAAAAAAGAATCCCTGAAAACGACCGCTTTTAATGTGCCATCTGCGCAGTTTGTATGAAAGTAAAACTCTTTATGACCGCTTTGTAAATTGCTGAGTTCAAAATTAAACGGCAGCCTTTTCGCGCATTTGGGATTTTTTTCAACCTTTCTGTAAGATTCATCAAAACTTTCGTAATCCAAGAGCATATCGGTCAATCCGCCGCAATTATCGTTCTCCATGTCACATCTTCGTTCGAGAACGGGTGTCATCGTGAAATCTCTCTTAAAACGGATGTCCGGAAACATCGATTCGACTCTTTCTGCAATGACTTCATATGCCAGGAAAGCACCATAAGATGTCCAGTGTGTATCACTTTTAAAATAAAGTGTGTCAAGATGATTCATTTTGCGCAGGGAAGGAGTAAGATCCAACAGTGATGAATTGTCAGAATCTGAGAACTGCTTCTTAATTTGAGTTAGTCTCCCCATACCTTGGTTGTCGACCCATGGAGCTCCGACGAATTTACTGTAGATACTCATCTTGTTGGGGGCCACAACAAATAGATAGCGAATTCCTTTATCCTCAAGCCACTTCTTTTTCTCTCTGTAGGATTGAACCCACTCGTTTAGATCATCATCGCTCAATAAGTTTCTGCCGGTGAAATCTTCTAACATATCGTTACCGGTAAAAAAATACCAGTTATCCACTCCCTGTATCACCTCGTTGAGGTTACTTGCATGATCAAATCGTTTTCTCACTTCTCTCTGGTAGCGATAAATCATCCATTCACGAAAACCAAAATGGTCATTCAGATATTGCCCCATCTCGGTGAAAAAAGGTTGAACCTGAGAATAATTTTCTGGAACTGATGGAAATTCGGCAAGTGCCCTCTTTTCCACCACAGAAATAAGCGTCTTATCCCCGAATATCATTGGGACACAAGGGATGAAAATGATAATGAAGAACATCACTATCAAGATTCGCTGAAAGACAATAGTAAGCATTGTAAGATTCATAAAATCTAAAATCTAAAATAAATAAAGGGATTATAGGCTCCAGCAGCAAGACTGATACAGGTGAAATAGAACAAACTGATGGTGATTGTCAGGTGGGAAAATTGAAAAACAAGATCGAAAGCGAATGACCCTGCACCAGTTATCTTATCCACTATTTTATGCCTGAGGTTACATATCGCAGGATAGATTGGCATGGCAATTATTATTGCCAGACATATCTCGAATTGAGCCTTGCTGTTAATGTAGAAAGAAACAGGGTTTGCTGATTGAGATTCACCGCCCAGACCAAACATGACAGCCAAATAATTGGTTGCAGCAGGTATTGTTTCGCAACGAAAAATTACAAAGCCAATCAACAGTATTACAATGGTGAGCAGGGTTTGAAGTGGGGACCAGAGCTTTCGCTGGTAGTGCCCGATACGGCTACGCTCAATTAAAATAAAAACACCATGGTACAGCCCCCAGATCACATAGTTCCAGCTGGCGCCATGCCATAGTCCGCAAAGGAAGAAAACCGTGAGAAGGTTGAGGTGAGTTCGAACATTCCCAAGACGGTTACCGCCAAGAGGTATGTATACGTAGTCGCGCAGCCAACTTGATAATGAAATGTGCCATCTTTTCCAGTATTCACGAATAGACCGGGATATATATGGATAATTGAAATTTTCCAAAAATGTAAAACCAAACATTCTTCCGAGACCGATCGCCATGTCAGAATATCCTGAGAAATCGTAGTATATCTGAAGGGTGTAACAGAAGGTACCGAGCCAAGCCACCGGTGCGGTTAATTCCGTTCCAGGAAGCGCAAAAATCTGATCAGTTATTTCTGCCAAAGGATTGGCAAGCAGCACTTTTTTACTCAAGCCAAACAAGAAGCGCTGAATTCCTTGAGCCAACCCTTCTGTTGTAACCTTCCTGTCAATCAGTTGTTTTGCAATGTCGTGGTAGCGTACTATGGGGCCGGCAATCAGTTGTGGGAACAGAGCGATATAGAGCCCCAAATTGATGATGTTTTTCTGTGGATCAATTTTCTGTCGGTACAAATCTATTATGTAGGAAAGGGCCTGAAATGTAAAAAATGAGATACCAATGGGCAACCGAATTGGATTAAGATTTATTAACGGGAGTTCGAGAATGAGCAGCAACTGGTTGACATTGTCAGTTACGAAATGAGCATATTTAAAAAATCCAAGAATACTGAGATTGAGGGCGATGGTTAAAATAAATAAAATTCGTCCATAGGAGGAAAACCGATAGGCATGTATAACCCGACCACCGAAATAATTAATACAAATCGATGCAAGCATGAGGAGCAGGTATACACCTTCACCCCAGGCGTAAAAGAGCAGGCTCACTGCAAAAAGAAGGATGTTTTTCCATCTATTTCCTGCAAGCCAATAGAGTAGAAGTACCCCAGGTAGAAAAAAGAACAAAAATGTGATCGATGAAAAAACCATGAAGCGGATTTGACTCCTCATTAAATTTATCGATCGGTAAACATAACACGATACAGGGCCTATTCAAGGGGAAATTGCTCTGGTTTAGTGGAAGCAAGATGGTGGAAATTTGCTGGGTATGGCCGATGACATCATGAAACGAAGTAGTACACCCTTCCAGTGCAGTATGAGATAGATTGGAAAAATTTTAAAATATAACCTAACTCAGTGTTCGCTTAAGTGAGGTGAAATGAGACAATCAAAGAGCTTTTAACACGACAGCATCTTGAAGTTTGTTTATTCCACCTTCAAAATGTCCCAGAATATCAAAATGCTCACTCCACTCCTGACGCACCTGCCCGGTGGTCTGAATCGCGGTCTGATAGAAGTCAGGTAAGCCATCAAGTTTCCATTTGCCTGTTACACCTGAAAGATACAAAAAACCATTATCTCTGAGCTTTCCTCTATCTGACTCCCCTAAATTGATATGACGAGCATACGCTGTGCCGTGTACAGTGAGCAGAATGATGCCGCCTGGTCGAATTATTCGACCAAGTTCTTTCAGCCAAAGTCTCTGGAGTTCTCGGTCCAAATGAGTAAATACGGAGATACCGTAGATAAAGTCAAAGCTGTTATCTTCCAGGTTAGTAGGTGGAAGTGTCGGTGTCAATTTCCAGTTAACACCGTTAATATTAGCCTTACACCAATCAACGAGTTCCTGGTTAATATCCACCCCGGTAAATTTCTTCTCGACATCCTCTGCGAGAAAATAGCGGATTACACGGGCACTACCGCATCCAAAATCAAGAATATCATGGAATGAAGACCACTTACAGCCAACACGTTCAATACACTTTCTTATATTATTTGTCACCTGCCTGCCAACATTAAGAAAGGCTTTCTGGCTCAAGTCGCCATGCACCCTGTAACGGAGTTCCGCAGGTGGAATTGCAATACCCGCCAAGTCAACAGGATGAGCACCTTCTGTTTTATCAACCAGCCTGATTTTTCTCTTAAGATCCTGATATCTTACAAATGCAGCGAATTGGCCAAGTAGTGGCGTTTTTTTGATGAGATTTTTAATCATTGAGATGAAATTATGTTGCCCAACAGCACATTAGTAGCGTAAAACGGCACCTGTCAAAGTTCATAAAATAATGTTTCTAAGGGTTCTGTTATGATTCTGTGCGACTCTATTCAATTTCTATCTCGGGGTCAAGGTCTTCTCTTTCCGGCGGTATTTGTATTTCAGATATTTCAACATCTGATGTTTGTCACCCGTTCTACACACCTGTGCGACAAGCTAATTATGAGCATTTTTCAAGGTGCCCCTTCGCAAGAGCCTGCCACTAACCCATCACGGACGAGATAATTTCCCCTCGCTCATTATTGCTGTGGTCATCTGCCGCCGCATCCATACACGACCCACTGCAGGGGGTTAATAGTCTCGCTCAAGCCTACATCCATCAATAGTACACTTGAAGATAAGGATGTTTTTTCTTGCCCAGGAGCATTACATTGAAAAGTAGTGCTATCTTTACTGGGCATTCGTTTGTAAGCAATGCGTTTTAACGGGATTCAGATTGAAACATACACGGCCTAGTGGCCCTGAAAGCTCTATAGAAAACAGGTGAAAAGGTATGAAACAAGAAGCAGCACTGGACTATTTTATCATAAATCATCAATTGCGATCAACCCAGGATATGAGCCTTTTTGACCGGATCACGCAGCAGTCGGTTTATGAAGTGATCAAGATCGTTGCGGGTCAACCTGTTTTTTTTGAGGAACACATGCAGCGTATGCGACGTTCCGGAGCCCTGCAGAAGATTTCCCTACCCAAATCAGATGAGGAGGTATTAGAAGAAATCTGTCTTCTGCTGGAAAAGAACCGCTGTGATGATATCAATGTCAAACTTATCAGGACCCGGATCGGGGACGAAGATTGTTTCCTGACCTACTTTATTGAACCTGAATCTCTGAGCCGGGAAGAATATGACCGGGGAATTCACACGATTTTGTTTCAAGGTGAAAGGTCCAACCCCCATCTTAAAACAGTGGGGAGTTCTTTTCGTGACCGGGTAGCGGCCGCCCGGGTACAGACAGGTGCCTATGAAGCCTTGTTAGTGGATGATCAGGGCAACATAACCGAAGGCAGCCGATCCAATATCTTCTTTATCAAAAACGGTCTGCTCTTGACCCCGCCTGCCCAGACCGTTCTGCTCGGGGTTACCCGTAAACATGTCATGAACCTGTGCAAATCCATGAAACTGCAGGTGCTGGAAGAGCTGCTGCACCGCAGGGACATCAGTGAGATCAGCGGTGCCTTTATTACGGGTACAACAGTTGATATCGCGCCCATCCGCTCCATTGACGATTGCACAATTCCTTCGATGGAAAACCCGCAAATTAAAACTATCACGCGGCTCTACTCAGACGAGGTAAAGGCTTATATAGAACAGCATCAACCCCACACCAAAAGCTAACGTTTTGGTAACTGTTCAGTTGCACCCCATCTTGCGGTGATCAGGTCGCCTCACATAGGCCGGCTATAGATTCGTTGACCTGCTTACCCCACTATGGAGCACATCTGAACAGTTTTATCCCGAGGTAGGTGCAGGTTTTTTACACTAACCTGAATAGTTACACGTTTTGATCTTTAGTTTAGACAATGGGAGGTCACTAATATAAAGCCGACGCAAAATGAAATAGATTGTATCAACCGCATCCAATGGAAGCACTGTAATAAGCTTTATCTATTTGTATGTATGATCATTCTTGCAGTACAAGGGAGTCTAGCGTTAACCTCCCCCCATCAATGGAAAGATTTTAACCTCTTCGTTACCATAAAACTGATATTCTAGAGCCACCGTCTCACCATTGACGAAGACCGATACAGCCATGGCCTCTGGTATCGACAGCTGCTCAATCAGTCCAGCTATTGATAGTCCTGAATGAATCGGATAATTCTCCTGCTCATCAGGCCTGTAGGAAATCAGTGTGGCGTATAGATTCAGGTTAATCGTCGGCTGATTGTTACTCGCTGAGGCTGGCATTTTCCCAATCCGTATATTTGAAATTTTGCCACCTATTCTTCCGTTGTCAAAACAGCCCCTTTATCGCCCTGCTGTACCAGCTTCTGGTAGATGGAAAGGAAACCCCTCTTGTACCGGGGCGGTGGTAGCCAATCTGCAAGCAGGTTGCTTATCTCATCTTCATCCTTAACTGATCAACCAGCCGAGCTGCAAACGCTCCAATGTCTCATCAGTTGGAATACCGTTCTCTTCGTCCCATCCACTCTGGCGGTAATATTCCTTTAGAGATGCCTCAAACTCAGCCCTGTCAACTTTCCAGCCATCAGTGACCCCGCCTTTGAGCGGCTTGAAGAACTTTTCGGGCAGGCTATCATCTGCAGCGTTTATCCCTTCCCGTGCGTTAAACATCCGCATCATATTGACCCGTCTTTCACCAACGGTCTGTAACTCTTCAATGGTCACTTCCCAGCCGGTTACTGCCTGTATCATCTTGAGCATCTCTTCGGGGCCGTGCAGCTGCCAGGATGGTCCCCAGACAAATTGACACATGTTGGCACTGTCCATCATGCTGAAGAGGTATTGGGTTTTGCGCACGAACTCGACTTTGTCAGGCCCCAGATCCGTGGCAGGGGTTGGTGAGCTCAGCCCAAGATGCTGGAAACGATCCTTGTTGGAACCATATGTTTCTGGTGTGTAACCAAGATCGTGGTCACAACTCATATGGTCTGAACCAAAAGGGTTGACCGCGTAGGCAAGGGCAAGCCCCCGTTTGACCTGGGTCATATGGGCAGGAGCCTCCTGCCTTTTACTTGTTGTCAAAAAGTCATGGCCTACTCCAAGTTTATCGGCAGCACCGGCAGATCCTTCTGCCAGGATGTTGCCAAAGCCTTCCCGGGAGGCGATCAGACCAATAAGAGTCAGCATCACATCGGCATCCCCAAATCGTATGCCAAGCCCATTGGTAACCTCTGGACTCAACACTCCCGCTTCAAAGGCTTCCATCGCCCAGGCAATCGTTGCCCCGCAGGAAATTGTGTCCAACCCAAACTGATTGCACAGCTCGTTTGCTTTGCAAACAGCAGCAAGGTTATCAACACCGCAATAACTGCCAAGTGCTCCAAGGGTCTCATATTCTGGACCGCCATAAAGGGGATCAACCGATTGCTCATCATCGTTTATTTCAACGACTCGTTTACAGCGTACAATGCAGCCATAACAGGTCTCTCTTCCTTTTCCTGTCTGCCTGCCTTCATCAGCGCCGCGAAGAACAGTGTTGTACATGGTCTCACCGTCAATCTTTTGCCAGCCGTCAAAGACACCACTGTTAAAATTGAATGTGGGCAAACCTCCTATTGTCTGTCCATGCGCTACCTCCGATGCCGTGCCATATTTCCCCAGTCCCAAAACCGCTGATTGTTGAATGGCATTCGAGCCCCATTTGACAATTTCTTTCAACGCTTTCGGATCGGCAACGTTCACTTTCGCAGACCCTCGCACGGCAACAGCTTTGAGGTTCTTACTCCCCATGACCGCTCCCATCCCTGTCCTGCCGTTCGCCCGGTTACACATGTTCATGATTGAGGCATAGCGAACCAGGTTTTCTCCACCAGGGCCAATCTGCAGGACCTCAATGTTTTTAGCATCATCCAGCTCTTTTAAAATTGCGGCCTGGCTATCTCCTGTTGTTTTCCCCCACAAATGAGCGGCATCACGCAGTTCGGCCTTACCCTCATCTATCCAGAGGTACACGGGTCGCACTGATTTACCGGTAACAATAATTGCATCAAAACCTGCGAATTTGAGCTTGGCCGGCCAAAACCCGCCACATTGTGAGTCTCCGACCGCGCCCGTCAGTGGCGATTTGGCCGTAACGGTCATCCTGCTCAAGCCTGAGATTGGTGCACCCGTTAAGGTGCTGAGGCTGAATGCCAGGACATTGCCCGGGCTTAAAGGATCTATTCCAGGCTCCATTTGTTTCAGCACGTAGGAGAGTCCAAGTGCGCTCCCTCCGAAATAAAACCGGTAAAAGGATTCATCAGGCTCTTCAATTGAAAGCTGAGCGCTGCTCAGGTCTACATGCAATATTTTTCCGCTGTATCCATTTGCCATTTTTTTCTTGTCCTTATGTCTGTTGAGTCTCATTGTTCTCGCTAAATAATGTTAATGAACCGTTGACATATGATGAGAACAAAGCATTTTTTATGATGACCACGTACGTTTAATTTCACATAGACTACTACATTTTCAAGCCTTCCTCAATTGATCAGTGCAAAGGCAACCGAGGCATAGAGACCCTCACAGTCCTATCGCCGGTAGAAACATCAGCAGGGGTATGAACCGACCAGAATTTTGGTGACACCTTACTTATCTCTGAGCTTGCGATTATGAATTAAGTATGGTGTCCCCGGAATTTTCAGAATTATCAAAGACGATAAAACCGGTGCTATTGAAGTGGAAGCTTCAAGTAGTTTTTGATAAACTATTATTTAAAAAGATTTTGCAGCAATTTTCCGGCCTGATCAGTGATCTGTTTTTTCCCAGCCTGTATGACGAGATCTTTGATTGCTGTCTGAACCACATCTTTCCTGATGGATGGTTTCGAAACGGTCCCACCAATTGGCACAGATATGGAAGTTCCTTCCAAGTATTTATAGGCATCACCGCCGACCATTCGCTGGGTCACCGGAATCTGGGCAATATAGTCGAGACTTTTGTCAAAACCTATCGATCCGGAAAACATAAGGGAGTGGTCTTTTACGAGAATTTCAAGAGGGGAGCAGCGAATGCGATCGTTTTCGCCGATGCATTCCATAGGCTGATCCCCAATGGTGATTTCACGCTCTTCCACCTTCATTACTTCGAGCAGTGGAGTGAGCAGTCCTCCGGCTTGGAGTGTGACCTCGTTGAATGTGATCGTACCACTAAACTTTGCCTTCTTGCGTTCAGCAGCTCCCATGGGCCATTTGAAATGGTGTAAACCAAGATTCAACGTTCCTTCTGAAACGGCGGCACCGATGAAAATTGGGTGCAACTGAGCCAGAAGATCTCTGGACATGTCTTCGCTCAAGCCGACACGTGTCAAAACCAGATTGTTTTCGGGTATTGAAATTACCGGGGGCTCGGCTGAAAAGTCGATTGCAGGCTGCAGGGACATCTTACCGTTGTTCACTATCCCTTGAATATCAATCTCAGCTATTCCGTTAGCAAGTTTGATAGGCACTTCCAGAGATTCAACAAGCAGTCCAAAACCGCGGATCTTATCCGCATGAAAAGAGGTAACAATCTCGGATCGTTTTGGGATCTCGACCCACTTGCCGTCCAGGGACGTTGCCTTGATGGAAAATGGTTTTTCTGAGGCCCCGGTCATCTCCAGCTTTAATTCGCTCAAACTTCTTATATAGCTACTAATAGCCTCCAGATCGAGTTTCATAGCCCCTTGGGCGGTCAGAACATGCTCCTTGTTATCCGGTTTGATTGTGCCGCTTGCATTGAGGGAAACCGGGGATGAAGATAATTCCAGTTTATTAAGCGCAAATTTTTGTTCACTGACGTCTCCATTGAGGTCAATCATCAGTTGTATTTTCTTCTCTGAAAGCTGCTTTTTGTCTGGTAAAAAAAGCTCAAATGGCGCTATGGAGCCATCTATCTTGACAAACTGTTGCTTTGCATCACTCAGATCGGTATCGATTGTCAAAGTGGTTTGACCGGCGATTGAGGTCCCATCGGGTAATTTAAGTATATCTTCCAGGAAGACTGCCAGCCTGCCAAGCTCCAGGTCGATGCTGCCCTTGGTTCTTATTCCATTTTGTAGATTGCCCCAGTCGTTGAGCTCTAGTTCTGGAAGGGTTATGTTGCCGGTGGTCGTCTGCAGCTCAAATGGCTTCAGGACAGCAGCTTTTTTCTCAAGATTCACGGAACCGCGGGTTGTCAATTGTATGTTTTTTTCACTCAGCGTCTGTTCGCCTTTTTGAAACAGAACATCAGTGGCGTTGACAGTGGTTTGATCCAACTCAAGTTTATCAGCCTCAAAGGATAATTGCGTATCAATATTCGCAATACCAGCAAGACGGATATCTTCGGGGAGCATCCCCACCGTCTTTAATAGTCCTGAAAGCGCTGAGAGATCGACAGAGCCACCATAAACCAGACGCTCTATGGTCGGCTGATATTGGGGATCTTTCAGCTCCAGACGCTCAAGGCTGATTTGGCCTGCTCCCACCCAGGTCTTGTAGTTCAGCTTGGATCCACGCAATGTGCGTATTGAGCCCGCTTTATCCATCTGTAACCGTGAGCTCACACTGACTATTGCATCACCATTGGGTGCAAGTGTCTGCTGGCCATTTTTTAGTGAAAAATCGGAGATCTCTATGTTTCCAGTAACGAAAGCTGTTTGCTGCTCCTGAGGAGTAATTTCTAATTTCATGACAAGCTTGCCGGTCCCAGCCCATTTTTCCGGTAGAAAGGTACCAATTATCGTTGAAACACGCGTTAGATCGAGATCAGCATCTAAGTTGGCCCGGATTGGTTTTGTCAAGTCGGACCAATCAGCAACGGTAAGGCCTGAGACAGCGATTGCACCTGAACTGCTTTTCAGGTTTATTGGCTCCAGGGCAATTTTTCGCTCCCCCAGGTGAATTGTTCCTGCGGTGCTCAGTTTCAGCTGTTGGTCTCGAGCGGTCTTACTGCCTTGGCTCACGAGGAACTCACTGGCGTCAAGCAGGGCATGATCCAGCCGCAGTTGGTTCTGCTTAAGTGAGCCTTGCGCCTCAATTTTTGCCTGGCCTGCGAGCTTGGTATCCTGCGGTAGCGCCTTGAACGCTTGCAGCAGTGAAGTGAGGTTTTTCAGGTTAAAGGCGCCCGCTGCATCCAGGCCGTCAAACTGCAGGCTCGTTTGTTCTGAGGCAGGCAAAAACGTTGCCAGTTTGATCGAGCCGTCACCAACCCATGAGGCAAAATCAAGGGTCGTGTTAAGCATTTCTTGCGGTTGCATGTCCTGATCAAGCCGCAGATCGGAGGACATATTTGCCGTGAAAGTATGACGAGGGGCGATAATGGTATCGTTCTGCTGGAGCACAAAATCCGTGATGCCGACAACGGCCACTGCTGATCGCAGTTCAGCGGATTTGGTATCCACCTGCAGGTTCAAATTCATTTTGCCGTTCGATTTCCAGCCATCAAGCTGGATGAATTTTGCAACCTCCTTCATAGCCTCGCCGATATCGGCCGCCAATTGAATCTTCATCTGGTTGATATCACCTTGACCGGTGCCGTTTAAAAAGGCCGATTGTACGGTAAAATTATCAAGTTGCAGCCCCTCTGAACTCTGGGTACCCTTTGCTTCGAGTCTGACAGGAGTATCCCAGGCAAGTTCTTTGCCGCCGGCGATCCCCTGCAGTTGATCGAGATGGGCGCTGCCTTCAAAATGAGTGTCTTTAGCTGTGGCGCGCACCTTCATACTGAGATCAACCGTACCATTTGAAACCGTGGTCCCTTCTTTGAGGCTCAAGCTACTGGGAAATTGAGCAAACATTTGTTTTAAATCGATCTTTGCAGTGCTGGAAATATCCTTATTTCCCTGCAATTCTAATGTGCCGGTGACCTCTGCTGTTGCCAAAGAAGAGGTCAATGTCAACCGGTTTATTTTCATCGCCGTGACCGTCTGCTCTGCATCAAATTCCAGAGCTATACGGTCAAGGGATGGTGTATCTGATTTGAGCGGCCCGCCTTGCAGTTTGAGCTGCTGCGTTGAGAGCGTTCCCGTTAATTGACGGGTCGTTGCCTCGCTCCCGGACAAGGTAAGGCGTCCATTGAGTTGCCCACTGCCGGTGGGTGCATCAGCTATATGGTTTAAAAAAAAGAGCAAATCCGCTATTTCCCATGTGCTAATATCGAGCTCTGCTTGAGCTTTAATCTCTTCCAGGGTGGAACTGCCTCCTGCTGGCAGAGTGATAGTACCAGATCCCTTCACCTGGCCGACGCTGTCCCCTGATTGAAAAGCAAGCTGATATTCCAGCCGTTTGTCAGAACCATCAAAACGCGTCTGGAGTGTGAGATCTTTGAGCAGCGAAATCTCCTTGCTATCAGGATAAAGGACGTGCAGTGCACCATCACTGACAACGATATCTCCGTTTAGTGGAGGGAGCATAAGCTGACCGACACTCTTTGCAGATTTGTCTGGCAGTGTACTCGCAGCGTCCTGTCCGGTTTCCTCTGGAATGTTAGACGCCTGAGCAGAAGGGCCTTCGCTCTTGGACTCGGCTATGTCAGATTTTTCCTGCAGATACATATAAACCACAGGTGCTTTAACATTTATGCTGCCCAGCTCTTTGCGGTTGACGGCAAGAGCGAGGAGGCCCTTTGCAGTACTCAGTTCTGCCACCTTGACAACGATACCGTGCTGACGATTATCGTAAGAAATGGCGATGCCTTTGATACCGCTCAGCCAGCTCACCGATAATGTCTCAAAATCAATGGTACCAGGCAGCCGATCGTTGACCACCTGTTTAATTTTATTTCCGGCCCAGTCTGTCGAGACCAGATTGGGAAGAAGAAACAGAACAACGAGTGCAGCAAGTATCAAACCTGCCAGAGTTGCCCAGATGATAGATTTCTTTTTCTTATACGTCGTGTTTTCTGCCATGGCAGCTGCTCTCTTTTTTGATCAATTTTTTGTAAGTTAGTTCCCAGATCTATAAAATGATCATTATCCGGGCAAGGTAAAGGTAGGAAAAGATTATAAATAGAGGAGGGGAAATAGGGGACCGGAATTAGGGGTACAAATTTTAGCGCTCTTTAAAGGTGGTACGTCCCCTATTTCCTGCTACTCTTGATTGAAAACAATCTATTGACAACTGCTCATAATAATTATACTGAATGCGGAGTGAATACTCACTCCGCATTCAGAGAGGCAAATATGGAATTACACATTGACCAATGGCCAAAGAAAAAACTGGCGATAATTGAAGCGACAATCACCACGCTCGCAGAAGAAGGCTTTGACAAGACCACAACGGCCAGGATTGCCAAGTCTGCGGGTGTCGGAGAAGGAACAATATATCGTCACTTCAAGAATAAAGATGATCTCATCGTTACTACAGCCTTATACACAGCAAGCCTGGTATTTGGACCGGCACGGCAGAATTTTGACCCGAGAGCCTCGGTACATTCACAGTTCATTCAATTCTGCATCGACTTTCTTTCCACTGGCCTGGGTCTCCCCCTCCACCATGCGTTCATGGAACAATACCTGAATTCTCCCATAGGAATTGAATATCGAAAAAAAACACTTGATGCAGTTTTGGCCAACCCGAACAACAAGCCTATCTTTTATCCAATGAACTGGATCCTTACAAAGGGTAAAGAACAGGAAATTGTAAAGGATTTCCCTCTGCAGATATTAGTTGCGCTGTCCATGGGGCCGATGATGTTCATTTTGAAGCATTCAGGCCAAGGCTTTATGGAACTTGACGATGAGCTCATAATACGCGTTGCTAAATCTTGCTGGGATGGTATTCGCAGGTAAAGTTCGGAGTAAACGCTCCATAATTATTTACATTTCGTATAACCATGTCAGAGACAAATAATGGAACAAAATAGCAACGTACAAGACCTTCTCACCCGAACCTCTGGATCCAGGCGTGGGGGTGGATGAATCATTGAAGGATAAACAACCAAAGGATATTCAACAGAAAAGGTGCCAGGAAATGATTTCCCTGGAACGAAACAACATCAATCTGGATGAGGCACGCCAATGAAAATTACCAAAAAACTACTCTTTTTTATTCCGGTTGCAGCAGGAGTGCTGTTGCTCATTACCGTGGTGAATAATAAAAAAGGACCTTCCCGGCCACAGCTCGCAGAACAGCCACGCACAGTACATGTGGTTACAGCTCAACCGATGACGATCATACCCCGGGTCACCGGTTACGGTTATGTCCAACCTACCGAAACATGGGAAGCATTGCCGGAGGTCGGCGGTAAAATTGTTGAGATTCATCCTGAACTGGAAAAAGGTGCCTTTATTGCCAAAGGCGATCTCCTGGTGCGCATAGACCCACAGAGCTACGATTTTGCCGAAAGCAGAGGTTTAGCCAGTGTCATGAGTGTTGATGCCCAGCTCAAGGAACTCGCCCAGCAGAAGACAAACACCCAAAAGCTGCTGGATATTGAGCGTCAGAAATTACAACTAACAGAACAAGAGCTTGAGCGAAATAAGAAGCTGTATGAAAAAGGAGTTATTTCACCTTCGGATCTGGAACAGGAAGAAAAGAACCTGCTGGCTCAACAGACAAGTGTCGATAATCTGGTTAACATCCTTCAGCTCATCCCCTCCCAGGAAACAGCCCTGCAGGCCCAAAAGCAATCAGATGTATCCAGCTTGAGTGAGCGCCGTCTCGACATCGAGAAAACCGTCATCAGGGCACCATTTAACTGCCGCATTTCAGAGGTGAATATCGAACTCAACCAGTTTGCCCCGGCAGGTACCATGCTCGTTAAAGCGGTCAACATCTCAAAAGTTGAGATACCGGTGCAGCTTTCCCCCACCGAATTATCCAATCTACTGTCCCCAAACGTTGGCGAGCTGTCACCTCTTACTGCCACAAAACTCAATATGGATAGTATACGAAAGTTGATCGGCATTTCTGCCACGGTAAGGCTTCCTCTCTTTAATAAAAAAGCGGAGTGGGAAGGCACCTTCATGCGCACCAGTGACTCCATAGATCTCGATACCGGGGCCATAACCGTCTATGTGGCGGTTGATCAACCCTATGAAAAAGTTATCCCTTCCGAGCGTCCCCCGCTTGTCCCCAACCTCTACACCGAGGTGGAGTTGAGTGGCAGCCCAAGGGACAACCGCTTCGTCATCCCTTTTCAAGCAATCCATAACGGTGCCGTTCATCTGGTCGATGCGGAAAACAGGTTAAAGAAACAAGAAGTGACAGTGGAGATGGTGATGGGGGATCTGGCGGTTATACAAGACGGACTGGTTGCAGGCAGCACGGTTATAACAACTG
>RCNC010001565.1_pt1 | contig 15436 bp, 12 predicted proteins | sample 2041301 | NCBI WGS metagenome assembly RCNC01 (sample SAMN09708231, study PRJNA481090) | Marine sediment metagenome, whole genome shotgun sequencing project. | biome: marine sediment; feature: ocean; material: sediment; isolation source: Sewage treatment plant 13A marine sediment (STP13A) ... | reverse complement strand
GGCGAGGAAGGTGCCCTCAACCCCGACCAGGTAGAGGCCAAGGAGAATCCCGAAGAAAGAACCGAGGGGGCCGGCCAAACGGGTCCCCACGGCCCTGGTTGCCTTGGATTTTCCCACCAACCTCACCTTGAGAAATACCCACCAAACGGCTTGGAAGAGGTATTTGAGACCCATGATGGCGGCCAGGACCATGAGGAAACGGATCGCTACATCAGCCGCCTCCTCTTGAAACCACTCCGTGGCCGACCTCACATAGTCCATCGCCAATCCCCACAGGACGTCGAAGTCCAGAATCTCATCAGACACCGATCCAGTGGCTGAGATGACGAGTTGCCGATACTGGGCGGTCTCATGGCCCCGCTCATCCATCAGATCGGCCGCACTCGTCAGTGCCTCGGCCAGGATTCTGGTCCAATTCGACGCCTGGTCCAGAGCCAGTGTGGCCTGGGCGAGTCCGTCCCCTTCCACCCCAGCCCTCTCGGCCTGCCTGAGTTCCCGCCGGGCAAGGTCTCGCTCCTGAATAGCGAGCTGAATTTGACCCACTAGATTGGGGGCCCTGTCCAGCAGGGTCGCGTCGAACTCAGTCAGTCGGGACCCGAGTTCCAGCCCCGCCGAGTCGGAAAGGACGAGAGTCCGAAGCTGGAACTCCCAGGTCCTCGTAAGACGCTCGATACGGTCTTGGAGCTCCGCATGGATCGGGCCCCGTTCCTCCATCGGAACCTCGATTCGGCGTTCGTTGATCCGCCCCAAGGCCTGAAAATGGTCCTGCGCGATTCCCCCATAGAAGCCCCATGCCCAGTCTACCGCCTGGGACATCCCCTCACGGATCTCCGCCACTCCCGTAGCCGAGTCGGATGCCGTGGCGAGGAATTCTGAGATTCCTTCCAGGAGCTCTGTGATCGTCGTCAGGGGCTCGACCGCCCGGACCATGAGCACCTGTTGATCACCGGCCGAGGCAGTTTCGATCCGCTCAACCATGGCACGGATGGTGTCGGTCAGGACCACGACACTATCCAGGGCCAGCCGAGCCTCCACCAGAGCCACGGGGACGGTGTCGGCGAAGAGGGTGTCGAGGGAGAGGGAATCCACCGCTAGAGAATCGGCGGGCGTTTCCTGGAACGCTTCCCGGGACGTGGTCGGAGGGGCCAGAGAAGGCTGCGAAACCCTGGGGTGAGCAGCAACGGGCTCCCCCCACAACACGGCCAAACCCAGGACTGATCCACAGACCAGCCAGCTGGACATGAGCTGATTTCGCTTCATTCTAGACCTCGTTCAAAGTTTGGAAAGGTAGTCTCCCACCGGAATCCCGGCGGTCAGATACCCAGCCACGCACTCCCCATGGTGATATAGAATCCCCACCCCTCGGAGCTGTAAGCCAGATCGGCCCCGCCCCGGAGCCCAAAAGCCCGGGCGAGAAGATAGCGGAATCCTGCCCCTCCGCTGCCGAGCCACCGGGTTCCCTCCTCCACTTCCCTCTCCTGTACCGTCCAGCCCGCTCCTCCGAACCCCACGACGCTCCAACGCCTTGTAAAGTCGAACCGGACCTCTCCTTCGAAGACCCCGGCCTGATCTCCTACGTATCGGTTCCGGGCGATGCCACGGAGTTTCACACTTGGTTGGGCCCAGAACGGAGCGTCATCTCCCGATGTACCGGCCTCCGCCCGGAGACCAAGCACCCACCGGTCGCCTGGATCGATGTATCCCAGAAGAGCACCCTTCGCAGCCCAGTATTCGAAGTCGCTCCCTATGGCATCGTCCAGCCGGCGCAGCGTGAGATCAGCGAAAACGCCCCGATCGGGGGTAAAGGTGTTCGATCGACTATCGTACCGAATGGCGAGGCCGAGGCTGCTAAGACTCGCGTCCAGTTCGAGGGGATCCACATCAGGCAGCTGGTCCAGGGTGAAGACCGTCGTCGCCCGGAGGAAGTCGAAGAGCCCTCCGATCCAGAAATCCGAATCACCAATCCGGTAACGGAGGTGCTGATTCAGTGCCCACCCATCGAGTCCATATTCGAACAGCCGATCCTGGCCGCTCAAGTCCGGGCCCGAGATGGAGAGGTTGAATTGCATTGCGGTGGCGGCCCCCAGATAGCGCCATCGATTGTTCTTCCACAATCCCAGGTGGGCGACCCCGGCCACCCAGCTATTGCTGGAGGCATACATGCCGTAGGCAGCGGAGATGGAGGGCGAAGTCATCCGCCGATTCTCCTCGAAGTCCGCCCGCGCTTCCTCGATATCCCAACCGTCGGGTCGATGCATGAAGGCCAGGGCACCTCCCACGCCGAATCCGATGGCAGGCTCGGTGATGGGGGTGACCAAAGGCAGAAACCCATAGGAAGTCGCAAGAAACCCGCTAATGTCGATGGCCCCATCATCCGGGTCCCGGAACTTCTCGAGGCGACTCTGGGCCTGAGCCCCCCAGGGTGAACAGAGGCAAAGGGCCAGCAGTAGTCCCGATGCTACAGTCTGTCCTGAAGGTCCTCTTCTCATCGGTCACTCTGGGTGGAGTAAACGCTGGCTGAAGGCACCATTTCGGTCTAGGCCGTTCCTTCTTCGAGAGCGACCCCGGTCTCCGGTTCGGGCCCTGTCGCTGGGCCGCTCCCGGTTCCCGGAAGGATCCCCTTCACTTCCGGCAGGACCTCTTTGAATGCCTCGCCGTAAAGCTCCCAGACCGTCAGGAAAAGAGCCGCGACAATCGGGCCGATCACCACCCCCAGGGCTCCGTAGGCACCGATCCCGCCCAAGGTGCTGAGGAGCACCACCAGATCGGGCATTTTGGTGTCTTTCCCTACCAGGATGGGCCGGAGGATGTTGTCCGACGAGCCCACTATGATTCCGCACCAAAGCAGGAGCCCGACGCCAGCGACGACCTGGCCTGAGGAGATCAGATAGATCACGGCGGGAATCCATACCAGGGCCGCACCTATGGCAGGGATGATGGACAGGACCCCCATGATGGTGCCCCAGAAAAGAGCTCCATCGATTCCCACCACGGCGAAAGCCAAGCCCGCCAGGCCACCCTGAATGACCCCGATCACCAGAGTGCCCTTGAGGGTGGCCCGGGTGACGGAAACGAACCGGGCGACCAACCGGTCCTCCTGCTCCGATTCCAGGGGAACGATGTACATGATCCTGGCCAACACCTCAGCACCCGACCTGAGGAAGTAGTAGTTGGCGTAAAGCATGATGCCGAGCTGAAGGATGAAGTTGAACGAGCCACGGGTCGCAGCCCCGAGGCCGCTCACCAGGAAACCCCCTATGCGCCCGGCAATGTCCCCGAGCCTCCCGAGTACCACATCCTGGGGCGGGATGAGGTCTCCTACTATCGGGAGTTCCCTGAGCCGGCTTCCTAACTGTTGTTGAGTGGATCCAGAGTTGGCCACCTGTTCCTGTACCCAGGGACCCACCGACTCGCTGATGTTCAATGCCTCGTTGGCCAGCATCCCAATCAAAAAGATGGTGGGAACAACGATGAGGATCAGAATGGCCAGGACGGTGAGGATCGCGGAAATCCTCTCCCGGCCCTTGGTTCTCTTCACGAGCCACTGGTAGAACGGCTGGGTCATCCCAGCGAGGATGGCCGCCATCAGAACCGAAAGAAGGAAGGGCTCCACAACCCGGTAAAACCCGATTGTGATGAACAAGGCCAAGAGCAATAGGAACCACCGTTGAAGCCGCGCGGAAACCACCCGGGCCTGGTCCTTGTCCATCTCGCTCATATCACCTCTTCCGGTTGAGTTCGTACCGATACTAACGCCTGAGCATCTGCTCCACCGCAGCCTTCAGTTGCTGCCCCTGGGGGTGCCCAGGGGACGCCTCCAGGAGACGGTTCGCTATCCCCAGGGCTTGGCTCCCCATCCCCCGGCGGAAATAGTGGTCTCCAAGGGCGAATAGGAAATCCGGGTTTTCTGGCTCGAGTTCGAGGGCCCTTAGCAAAGCAACCTCAGCGTCTTGGGGGCGCCCAACCGACTGGGCGGCGAGACCGTAGTTGTAATGGACCCGTGCCCGGTCGGGGAGGCCCCCGGATGCCTGAGCCAGGGCCTCCGTTGCCTCCTCGATGCGGTTCATCTCAGCCAGGAGCAGTCCCAGATTGTAGGCAACCTCGTATTGATCCGGATAGGCTTCCAGCACCTCCCGCAGGAGAGGTTCCGCTTCGGCGTTCCTCCCCAGGGCATTCAGGAGGAGGGCCAGATTGACCTTGGGAGGGACGGAGAGTTCGTCGATATCGATGGCGATCCGGTAGAACCTTTCAGCCTCTTCGATGTCCCCGAGCCGGGCACTCAGGGCTCCCAGGTTGTGCGCAGAAGAGGAGAAGTCCAGGGAGCGCTCCATGGCATCCCGGAATTCGGCCAACCCCGAGGCCAGGGCTTCCTGCTGGTAGGGTTGAAGGGCCCCGGGCGGGGCATCGGCCAGACGGTCCGCCGCCACCATCCTCACGGACCGCACCGGGTCGAAGAGCAAGGGAGAGAGCAACTCGATCAGGCGGTCCGGTGTGGGAGCTGATGCGTTGCTCAGCGCCGTGTGCCGTATGAGAGGATCTTCATCCATCAGGGCCAGATTGAAGGCCTCTGTCGCCTCCGACCCCGGGTACGAAGCCAGGTAACTCAGAGCCGTCGCTCGGACCATACTCGCATAGAGGGGGTCCCCGGCGATTCGGGTCAATCCATCACGGGCCTCCGGCTCCCCGGCCCGGGCCGCAGCGAAGATCTGTCCGTAATGCGGTTTCCGGGCCTGGCCGTACCACCGCCGGTACGCATCCAGGGACCAGGAGAGAGGACGGTCGTCGTGGCACCCGCTTTGGGTGCAGGCGTTGGGTGTACCGATTTCAGCGGAAAGGTCCGGCCTCGGGACCCTGAAGCTGTGGTCGGCCCGCCAATCCACGACCATGTAGGGCTGCTCCACCATATGGCACTTCACGCAAAGCGCCCCCTCGCTGGGCTCTCCTTCGAAGACCTCTTGATGGAAATGATGGTCGTAGGTGTCATACACGTCGGCCCGGTGGCATTGGGCGCAGAGGTCGTTCCCCTCGTAGTGCAACTTCAGGCTGTGGGCGTCATGGCAATCTCCGCACATGACGTCGTTCGCGTACATCTTGCTCTGGACGAAGGACCCGTAAACGTAGACCTCGTCCAGAATCTGGCCGTCGGCATGGTACAGGCCCTCCCGTAAAACCGACGGAATGACATGGTCCAGGAGATCGGGCTCGGCATGATCGTAGTCCCCCACCTCCGCCCGACGGGAATGGCACGGTGCGCAGACGTCCACGTACTCCTGGTTGGTTATTCCACTGGAGCGGATGGGCAGATCGTAGTTCTCCACCGGCGGCCTGGCCATTTCGGGCATCTCTGCCCAGGCGACGTGTTTTGAACCAGGCCCGTGGCAGGCTTCACAGCTGACGTCGATTTCGGACCAGGTCGTCGTATTGGTCTGGGTTTCGGCGTCGTATCCCTTGATGAGGTTGGTGGAGTGGCACTCGGCGCACATCCCGTTCCAGTTCTGGGCGTTCCGGGTCCAGTGGAGCCAGTCGTCGGGGGGAATGTCCAGCCCGGGGTACAGGTAGAACCACTCCTCCCGCTCTGTGTCCCAGGCGATGGACAGGGCCTGCATCCTCCCCCCGGGAAAGGGAATGAGGTATTGCTGCAAGGGTTCCCAGCCGAAGGTGTGGGTGACCTCGAACTCCATCATCTCCCCGCCGGTCCCCTCGGTGAAGACGAAGTACCCGCCATCACGCCGGTAGAAACGGGATACCACCCCGGCCCGCTCGAACTCCGAGTCATTGAAATCGCCACGGACCGTGTTCTCATTGGCCACGTCCATGGCCAGGTCGTGATGGGAGCCGATCCAATCCTGGTAGGCCGCCTCGTGGCATGAGGTGCAGGCGTCCCTTCCCACGTATTCCGCTGCCAACGGAGCTCCTGCGTCCCCAGGCCCCTCTGCCAACCGCACCTTCACGAGGTAAAGGGGAAAGGAGAGGACGATCCCGGCGGTTGCTACGAGGCCCGCCGTGAGCCAACGGTTCGAGGTGTCCTGGTGATTGTCCATCACGGAACAGTCACCTGGGTGCGATCGAAGGCGCTCCGCCGCAGAACGTTGGCGGTGTTGACCTTGACCACCCGGTTCTCGATACGCACCTCGAAGAGGTCCAATGCCCTCGGGGCCGGAGGGCTCACCACCTCGCCGTTGATATCAAAAGACGAGGAATGGCAGGGGCACACGAATCGATGCTCCTCCTGATTCCAGGGCACGGTGCATCCCAAGTGGGTGCATTCCCGGGAAAGGGCCAGAAACCCTCCGCCGTCCAGGCGGGCGAGGTAAAACTTCCCCTGGGGGAAAGCGGTGACCGAGCCGGGCTGGAACCCGTCGACGGGTCCGGCCGTCACCACCGAGGCGTCCTCCGCCTCTACCGGTCCTCTCGGGCGGAGAAAGCCCAGTGTGACCCACACCCCTTCCGCCACGGCCACCGCAGCCATGCCGACCCAGGCCTTCCATAAGAAGGTCCTGCGGGACTCGGGTGTGGTTCTCGGTTTCCTACCCACGGCACCCAGCCCACCCCAGCGCCATGCCGGGGCCCCTGAACCAGACCCCGATGGCGGTGAGAACAAGAAACCCGGTAGCCAGAAAAATGAAGGCGGTTTGCACGGCCTCGGCCCGGGTGGCAGATCTCCGGGTCTTCACCCACCGGTAACCTGCCCAGAATGCCAATCCCAGGATCGCGGCCGGCAAGACTCCATCCCGGAGAATGGGCGGCATCCCCGGCGCGAGCCCGGGAAGGTCCACAAGCCACTCGTCCGCCATCACCCATAGGGGGGTCACAACCAAAGCCGCACCCGCGGCCACCTTCCCCAAAGCCCTCCCCCGATCGGAAACAAACCAGATCCCGGATGAGTCCTCGTCATAGGCCAAATAGGCGACCATGACCAGCCCGAGCCCCCCAACCAGTGGAATCAGCACGACGGCGAAGACGGGGTGGAAATGCAGAAGCAGCTCCTGGAGGCCCATAAAATACCAGGGTGCCTTCGCAGGATTGGGGCTCATACCCGGGTTCGCCGCCTCACCAAGGGGAGCCGATACCAGGGCCGAGAAGAGAAACACCGCGGCCACAAGAATGAGGGCTACCACAAACTCCCGCATGAACAGGAAGGGGAGGCCCAGAACCTTCTCCGGGTTCGGCTCGATTTCCTCTCCAAAGGACCGGGGAACCACCACACCCTTCGCCTTTCGGACACGCCAAAAATGAAAGGCCATCAGGACGAAGATGAGAATGGGGACCACGGTAGTATGGAGTGTATAGAAGGTAGTGAGCGTGGCCTGTCCAATCTCGTCGCCGCCCCGGACCGCACTCTGAAGCCAACTCCCCACCCATGGGATATACCCGAGCATCCTGGTGGAAATGGTGATAGCCCAGTACGACAGCTGATCCCAGGGCAGGAGGTATCCAGTGAAGTTGGATGCCAGGACCCCCACCAACAGTCCCAGACCGATGACCCAATTGAACTGGCGGGGTGGATGGAATCCACCGGTAAAAAACACCCGGAGGAGGTGGAGGAACATGACCACGATCAGGAGGTTCGCACTCCAGTGATGGATCCCCCGAACGAAACTCCCGAAGGTTACCGTCTCCTGCATCCGGGACACCGAGTCGTGAGCGGACCCCGGTGCAGGCACGTATCCGAACATCAGAAGAATTCCGGTCCCGGCCAGAAGGAGAACCAGGACCATGGACATACCACCGAGGCCGAAGGTGTGGGTGTAGGAAAGGGTTTTGGCGGGTACCCGGACCGGGCGGAAGTGGAGGAGAAAGGTATTGAAGGTCACCCACTTCCGCTCCCGGTCGTCCCTGGGCACTACCGGACCCCTGAAGACTGAGCGCCATACTCGACGGGGAAGAGAATTCTGTTCTTTCAAGATCCCCCCGACTCAGTGATAGACTCACCCGGACCACCCCAACGACAACGGAGAATTATACTCGGTTTTGGTTGGGGGAGCATCGGACGGGAGCTTCTTGCCAGAGAGGCATTCGAGAACATTGGCCTGCCGTTATATTTCCTGCGGCTTTTTCGAGACGTGAAGGGTCCCGGAAAAAGGTCGGGGGATAGCCCCCGCAACAACTGAACCCGTTCCATGAGTGTGTGTCTATGTACAAGCTCCAGCCCCTTTTCCTGGTGGCCATCCTCCTTGGGTCATCCCCGATGCCAGGAATCGCCCAGGCTTATCCGGCCGGCGGCCGGGCGGACGTTTCCGAGGAGCTGCGGATTCGCGTCGAGGCCTTCCGAGCCACCGGACAGATCTGGGTCGGCGAGACAGCCCTGGCAGCCCCTGAGGCAATGGCTCAGCTCTATGAGGGCAGGCGATTCGCACCCGTGTGGGTGGACGCAGAAAACCGAAGGGACCTGTTCCAGGCTATCCGCCGAGCACCCGAGCACGGGTTCCTCACCGCTGACTATCACCTTCCGGAGCTGGAGAGACGCGGGCTCGAAATGGGCCTTCCTACGTCGGCTGACGAGGCGGCGGCTGGGGATCTTCTCCTCACCGATGCCTTCATCCGGTTGGCCTTCCATCTCCGCTTCGGAAAGGTGGACGCCAACGCCCTAAACGCCGACTGGAGTTTCGAACGGGAATTTCGGAGCGATGACCCGGCTCAGGCTCTCGCCGAAGTCCTCTCGTCCGGAAATCTGGCCGCTGAACTGGAGGCCCTCCCGATACAGCATCCCGCCTATACCCGGATGATGGCGGCCCTGGCCAAATATCGAGGGATCCAAGACGCCGGCGGGTGGCCCCGGATCGGCGACGGCCCGACGCTCCATGTCGAGGACCGGGACGCCAGAGTGGGGACCCTGAGGGCTCGCCTGGAGATCACGGGAGACTATCCTCCGGCCGGCTCCGGCGGGGCGGCGGGAGGAAACCCGACCCTGTTCGACCCTTCACTGGAAGCCGCGGTGCGAACCTTCCAGACCCGGCACGGCCTCGATGTGGACGGCGCGGTGGGAATTGGGACCCTGGCCGCTCTCAACGTCCCGGTGGAAGCCCGGGTGGATCAACTGAGGGTCAACCTCGAGCGGGCCCGCTGGATACTCCAGGACCTGGGCCATGACTTCGTCGCAGCGAACATCGCCGCTTTTGAGGTCCACATCATTCGGAACGATACGATCGCATGGACCACCCGTGCCCAGGTGGGGAAGACCTACCGGAAGACGCCCCTTTTCAGGGCAGATATGGACTATGTGGTCTTCAATCCGACCTGGACGGTCCCCCCTACGATCCTCGCCCAGGATGTCATCCCCGCCATCCAGAAGGATATCGGGTACCTGGAGACGAAGCACATGGACGTTCTCACCCATGGGGGCCAGGCGGTGAACCCGGCCACCGTGGATTGGTCCAGTTATTCCGGCGGGGGTTTCCCGTATATCATCCGGCAGCGACCTGGCCCCTGGAACGCCCTCGGACAGGTGAAATTCATCTTCCCCAATCCCTTTTTCGTCTTCATTCACGATACAGCGTCCACCAGCCTTTTCAGCCGGACGGAGCGGACCTTTTCCTCCGGGTGCGTAAGGATCGAAGATCCCATGGGGTTCGCGGTAGAAGTCCTCCGTGGCAACAGTGGCTGGGACGCGGAAGCAGTGGCCGAGGCTGACGCCACGGAGAAAACCCAAACGGTCCACCTCGCCGAGCCTCTACCGGTCCTTCTGCTCTATTGGACCGCCGAGGGAGGCAGAGATGGGCTCGTACACTTCCGCCCGGATGTGTACGAACGGGATGCCACCGTGCTCGAGGCGCTGAATGGGCCGTTCGATCTCTTTCTCAACCTTCCAGGTGGTGGATCCTAGGGGAGCGTCCCAGAGTAAAACCAAGCTATGACGATCGAGACCAATTTCTTCGGCCGGGCCGCCTCCGGGGCGGCTCGGCCGAAGACAGTAGCCGCCTTCGCATCCATCGTATTTCTCGCTTTGGCGGGGGTATCGGTGGGGTCGCTGGACGCCCGGGCCGCCGCTGCGACACCGGAGAATCACACCTCCACCGTCGGGGACCTGTTTTTCAGGGTCGTCGTGGACCCGAGCCTTGAGCTCCGACGGTTTTCCCCCGGGGGGGCATTCAGCCCGGGTCACGCAGAGTTCTCCATAACAGTCGACGGGCGCCCGCTTCTCTTCGAAGTTCAGGCCCTTCCGGCCCTGCCCAGCCAGGCCCTTCATCTTTTGCCGACCTCCGTGGGGTCGGAAGACGACTTCACCCTTCGAGTTCGGGAGGGGGAGGTTCAGGAACTTGCTGAAGGATGGATTTGGACAGCCCCGGCGGTCCCCGGGGCCTATCCGATCGAGGTGGCCCGGCATGACACCCGCGGGACGGTTTCTTTAACCGTCCTGGTCGCTTACCCGGCGGACGCGGCGGTGGACGGCCAGCTCCATGGGTATCGCCTTGGCCGTTACAAGGAAGCCCCCCTCAGGGGCAATCCGGCCTACCTTCCTCCTCAGGGGTTCGTGGAAGTTCCTGACGATCAGCTTGACCTGGCCGTATCCCCCCACTTCGCCCTGGGCCAGTTCCTCTGCAAGCAGGAGGGTGATCGCCGTTTCATTCTGCTTTCGCCGGACCTGGTGGCCAAGCTCGAGGCCGGCCTTGAAGTGCTGAACGCCGACGGCCATGCGGTTCCGACCTTCCACGTCATGTCGGGGTTCAGAACCCCCGCCTACAACCAGGCCATCGGGAATACATCCGTCTACAGCAGGCACCTTTACGGCGACGCCGCGGATATCTTCATCGATGTGGACGCCGACGGGTACATGGACGACCTGAACGGAGACGGCAGACGCGATCGGGCCGATGCCCAGATGCTCATGGGATATTTTGAGCGTTTGACTCAAACCCATGCCGAGAATGTCAGGGCTGGGGGGCTGAGCACCTACGGTCCCAAGCCCCACCGGGGTCCTTTCATCCATGTGGACACTCGGGGCAAAGAAGCCCGCTGGTAGGGGCCCTAGAACCTCGAACTCAGAAGAGTGAACCCCAGAGCCGGCTTATAGCTGAATCCCGTGGAGGTTTCAACAGGGACCAGGGTGGGATAGGGCGTCGGTACTCCGAAACTGAAGTCCCTTCCTCGGAAGTTCAGAAGGGATGATCCCCCCTCCATGCCTGCCATCCCGTCGTCGGGATTCGGAGAGCTCAGCCCCCGGGGTCGATCCATCCCTTTGGTCATGTTCGCCGTCACTCCCAGCCCCAAAATGCTTCCGGCTAACGGAATTCCGAATAGCACTTTGTCATCCTCCGATTGGACGAGAAGGTCCACCCCTAACCCCACCAAACCCCCTAGTACTCCGCCGATGCTGATGAGTCGTGCACGGCTCCGGCTAAAGTCCCACCCGGGCGCAAGAAGGCCGGTGACGAGAAGACCCACATCTCCAACGATGACCGTAGAGGCCAACAGACCGTCATCCTCCAGCCCCGCAACTACACCCCCGGCCACTCCAAACCAGGTGCCCCAAAGGGAACCGAGACTCGCCGTCGTCGCCACACCTCGGGAGATGGGTTTTCGGGCGAGAATGGCCCCGCCGAGGGTCCCAGCCAAACCACCGACCAAGAGGGACAGGAACACCGCTTCCTCGTCCGGCCCATCCTCATAGCAATAGTCGCCATCGCAATATTCCTCTTGCCCGATGTCCAGGATCTCCATGAGCCCAATTCCCTGCCAGGTGCCCCAAAGGCTTCCCCACGTTATGGCTCTGACCTGTCCGGCGCTGAGAGGCCGGGATCTGGAGTAGGCTCTCGCCCCGAAGAACCCGGCTGGTCCACCCACCAGGATGGCGGCGCCATAGGCCTCGGGGTCGTTGGCCCCAAACGAGGCGGGGATCGCCGCCCCGACCCAGGCCCCAAAAGTGGTTGCCCATACCATAAGCTCGACGTTGGCGGACCGGGCCGAGCCCTCCACGGGAGACTCCTCAAGAGCCAGGCGGGCCACCTCATACGACGGGGTGTCCCCATACCTTTCCAGAATGTAGAAATAGATTGCCTCGGCCACCTCCCACCGTCCCTCATCCTGGAACGTTTGCCCTGCAGAGAGGAGGACTGCCGCACTGTCGGCCCTGGTTACCTGTGCCCTGGCCGATGTGGGGGAGGAGAGGCAAAAAGAAAACACGAGCAGGGAGGCACCAGCCAGTCGAACAAAAAAGCGGGCTCTACTTTCCATCGTGGGTCCCTGGAAAGGGTGAAAGGATGGTTAGTGTGGTAAACCAAACCGGTCTGGGAGGATCCGCCTCTTGGGTAAGCCGATCACCACCAGGAGTAACCGATAGTGAAGCTGACGCTATAGTCGCTCTTGGAGGTGATTTCTGACTCCGAGTGGGGGTTGTTGTCGAGAGTGAGGTTCCCGCTCAGACCCGCGTAAAAATCACTGAATATCTCATATTTAATGCGGGCGTCGAGGCTCCCCCTGACCCGCCCTCCATCGGTAACCGAGAAATAGATCGAAGGGTCCAGGTCAAAATTCAATTTCGGTGAGTCAAGCTTGAAGATGTTCAGCCTCGAGGCCAGGAGAATCTCGGTCGAATTGTAGGGGTCCTCTTCGTCGACATAGTTCTCCCGGGACTTCACCACGGCCAGGTCGGCCGTGGCTTCAACCCGGTTGGTATGCCAAAGCCGGCGCCGAGCGCCGACCCCTAAGGTGTTCTGCAGGTCGATACTCAGCTCGTCGTTCGAGGACGCCTCCCAGAATACCCGGGCGGCCCAAACCGGGATCTCCCGCCGATGTAGGACCCGCCCAAGAAAGATGGACATTTCCAGCGTGATCGACCCACGTTGGAACCGATCGGCGTCGTCCTGGTTCTGGTCGTAGTAGTCGGCCCCGGCCGAGCCCCCCCAACGCCGGCTTCGGTAGTTGAACTCACCGTCAAGGTTAGCGTTGTATCGATGCTCGGCTTTGGAGAAGTCCAACCCGACGTCCAGATACCCGGATGTCCGACCCCAGACCGTGGACTTGATGGGGACAATCGCCACGACCTCTTCCAGGGGAAAAACAGCCGTCAAAATCCCCATCCTCCCCGGTGCCGGAGCTTTCAACTCGCCATAGAGGAGGTCACCTGTGACCAGTTCCACCTCGAAGGTGTGGATACTGCGAAGGCTCTGGACGTGGAGCCATTTTACGTCGAGGGTACCAGCATTGTCCGTCTTAAACCTCAGATACCCTTGCGCCAACTCCCTCACCTCGCCGGTAATCACATCCCCATTGCTCAGAACCAGCACGTCGGTCCTTTGCGCGGAACCAAGGGAAGGTGTGGCCCACCCAGCCAGGCATGCGGCGAGAATCCAGAGAAGGTGACGTTTTGTTTCCATATCCGAAGACTGAGTCCCATTGCTCCATTTGGGAAGAGAAGATTGCCAAGTTTCGCGCAAACCACGATGATTTCAAGGGTTTTCGGGCTGGTCGGAGACCCGCTTCAAGCCTACTCGGGAAGGATCGGAGGCCGGACGAAACAACGAATTCGGTCTTGTGTACCAAACTTATCGGCTGGGACTCAACCAATGGGAGATCCAAAAACGATGGTGAAACGTGTTTTCTCCGCGCTGGCTGTCGCCTTTGTGGCCATCGCCTGCTCCGGAATCACCACACAACAGGATTTCGTGCGCGGCACGGATTTTTCGGGCTTGAGGACCTATGACTGGATGCCGGACCTCGAGCCTTCTCGTGATCCACGTGGCAGCAACGACCTGGTCGACAATAGGATCCGGTCAGCCGTGGAGTCGGGCCTCCAGGCCAAGGGAATTCAGAAAGCCACTTCAGGGAACCCGGACTTCATGGTTGGTTTCCACCTCATCCTGCAAGACAAAACCGATTACCATACCGTCAACGATTACTATGGCGGTGGATGGGGGTACGGAGGCATGTATGACCGCAGCCCGGGGTTGTCGACGGGGCCTGCATATTCGACCGGCAGGGCCACTGCCATGCAGTATACCGAGGGTACATTGGTCCTCGATTTCTTCGATAATGAATCAAAAGAGCTGGTCTGGCGTGGGGTCGCTGAAGGGAAGGTCCAAAGGGCAAAGACGCCTCAGCAGCGACAGGAGCGTGCGGAACAGGCCGTTCAAATGATCATGAAACATTTTCCTCCCAACGGGTAGATCAGGAGGCTTTACAATGAGGGTTTTTTCAATAGCTGTAGCCGGGTTCCTTGTGTCCCTGGCGGCATGCTCTCCCCCGTCCTCTCAGAGTTTCGATCCGGATGATCCGGCCGTGGCAGCGACTATCGAATCTCTTATGGCCGAAGCGGTGAAAGCCGCTGATGCGGTTGATCCGATCGGGGTCCTGGAACCCCTGGGTGCGGGTGAGGACCTCACCCTCATTACCGGCGATGTGATGCTCACCGGGCGTCAGGTTATCCAGGAGGCGTTCGCGGATACGTATGACGGACTCCTGGAGCAGAACCACACGGTTCTTGAAAGAAGGACTCGCCTTCTCAGTCCTGATGTGGCTCTCTACACCGCAATTGCCGAGGGCACGTATACGGACCAGGCGGGATGGACCTCAGAGCCGGTAGGTTTGGCAATTTCCGTCATCTTCGTACGGGAAAATGGTGGTTGGGTCGCACGACATGTCCATCAGTCCATTGCCCAGTGACCCTTGTCCCGAACCGTTTCGAAAACGAGAGGTTTGTTAGAATGCGAAAAGTCTTGAGCATGACATTGGCCGCCATTGGCCTAACGGCGGCACTGGCAGCTGCCCAGGTGGCAACGACGGCACAGCAACCCGCCGCTCCCCCTTCCTTCTCCCAGTTGGGGATCGTGGTATATCCGGCTCAGGGCCAGAGCCCCCAACAACAGGCCAAGGACGAAGCCGCCTGCTGGGACTTCGCCGAAGCCCAGACCGGGATCCAGCTCAACATGGGTCAGCAGGTTGATCCAAATGCCGCCGCCAACCAGGCCGGTGATCAGACTGCCGCTGCCACCCAGGGTGCAGCCGTGAGAGGTGCGGCGAAGGGGGCAATCGTGGGTACGGCCATCGGAGCCATCGCCGGGGATACCGGAAAGGGTGCGGCCATTGGGGCTGTAGCCGGCGCTGCCGGAGGACGCAGAGCCCGAAAGCAGGCCATCCGTTCCTCGGAACAGCAAGGAGCGGAGCAGGCCGTGGCGTCAAACCAGGCCATGGTGGACCAATTCGCCAAGGCCGGAGTGGTTTGTCTTCAGGGCCGGGGCTATACCGCAGGCTGAACGCATCGAGCTTGGACTGGGCTCCTCCGGGTGGAGAGCCTCGGTCCAGGGTGCGATAGCGTCACGCAAAGGGTACGCACAGAACAGTGATCAAGTTATCGACCGGTCTAGCGGCCCTGGTGATTTTGTCGGGAACAGGTGATTTCGGGGGGGGGGGGGGCCCCCCCCCCCCCCCCCCCTTTTTTTTTATGTGGGGGGGGTTTGTGGTTCTGGTGCTGCGGGCGCCGCGGTGGGGTGGGGTTGGGAAG
>RCNC010001564.1_pt1 | contig 15437 bp, 15 predicted proteins | sample 2041301 | NCBI WGS metagenome assembly RCNC01 (sample SAMN09708231, study PRJNA481090) | Marine sediment metagenome, whole genome shotgun sequencing project. | biome: marine sediment; feature: ocean; material: sediment; isolation source: Sewage treatment plant 13A marine sediment (STP13A) ... | reverse complement strand
GAAACTGATCCTGTCACCAATTTGGGGCATCGCTCCCGGTATGCTGGATATGGTCGGGTTAAAGTCGCTTTATGCACCTTGGCTGGGCAAGCAGGAATATGCGCTGACCGCCTTGTCCCTTGTTTCGGTCTGGCAGTTCGTCGGCATCCCGATGATGTTGATATACGCGGCTCTCTTGTCGATCCCAGAGGAAATTCTTGAGGCCGCCGAGGTCGAAGGCATTACTGGTCTCTCCGCCTTCTGGAAAATCAAATTGCCACTGATCCTGCCCTCTATCGGTATCATTTCGATCCTGACTTTTGTTGCCAATTTCAACGCGTTTGACCTTATATATGCCGCGCAAGGGGCATTGGCGGGGCCGGATTTCAGCACCGATATTCTGGGAACGTTCATGTACCGCACCTTCTTTGGCTTTCAGTTGCAACTGGGAGATCCGCACATGGGATCAGCCATCGCATCCGCCATGTTTGCAATCATCCTGATCGGTGTGTGCATCTACCTGTTTGGTATCCAGAGCCGCATGCGCCGCTATCAGTTCTGAGGAGACAGCCATGAACGCCGCCCGCCAGAAAAGCCTTAACACCTACGCCGCCCATGGCGTGTTGATCCTCTACATGCTGATTGCGTTGTTCCCGGTCTTCGTGATTGTGATCAACAGCTTCAAAACCCGAAAAGCTATTTTCCGCGAACCTCTGGCCTTGCCAAATGCGGATAGCTTCAGCCTGATCGGTTACGAAACCGTGCTGAAACAGGGGGATTTTTTCCTCTACTTCCAGAATTCAATGATCGTCACGGTCGCGTCGCTGTTCTTCATTTTGTTGTTTGGGGCCATGGCCGCCTTCGCGCTGGCTGAGTATCGCTTCAAAGGCAATACGATGATGGGCTTATATCTGGCCCTTGGCATCATGATCCCGATCCGCATCGGTACCGTGGCCATCCTAGAGATGATGGTTCAGACTGGTCTTGTGAACACCCTTTGGGCGCTGATCCTCGTCTACACTGCGCAGGGTCTGCCGCTGGCCGTGTTCATCCTCAGCGAATTTATGAGACAAGTCAGTGACGATTTGAAAAACGCTGGCCGTATCGACGGGCTGTCGGAATACCGCATCTTCTTTCGTCTTGTTCTTCCGCTGGTCCGCCCTGCAATGGCTACGGTTGCTGTGTTCAACATGATCCCGATCTGGAACGACTTGTGGTTCCCGCTGATCCTTGCCCCGTCGGAAGAGGTGAAAACACTGACCCTTGGATCTCAGGTCTTCATCGGACAATTTGTCACCGACTGGAATGCAGTTCTGTCGGCGCTTAGCCTCGCCATTCTGCCTGTCATGGGCCTTTATGTGATCTTCTCGCGTCAGCTCATTCGCGGCATCACTTCGGGGGCAGTCAAATGAGAGTTCTTGTCGCTGGTCTTGGCAATATGGGGCGCAGCCACGCCCTAGCTTATCACAACAACGCGGATGCGTCGGTGGTTGGGTTAGTCAACCGCTCGCCTGTGGATCTGCCGGATGAACTAGACGGCTACCCGCTTTACACTGATTTCGCGACAGCGTTGTCAGACACCAAACCTGATCTGGTCTGCGTCGCAACCTATTCTGACAGCCACGCGGACTATGCGATCGCCGCCATGGAGGCCGGCGCACATGTCTTCATTGAGAAACCACTTGCCACAACAGTCGCCGATGCTGTCAGGGTCGTCAGGAAAGCGGAAGCGACCAACAGCAAGCTGGTTGTAGGCTATATCCTGCGGCACCACCCGTCTTGGCAAAGACTGATCAGTGAAGCCCGCAATCTCGGCGGTCCATATGTTTTTCGCATGAATCTCAATCAGCAATCTGACGGCCCCACTTGGGAAACCCACAAAGCGCTGATGCAGACCACGTCACCGCTTGTTGATTGTGGTGTGCATTATGTCGACGTCATGTGCCAGATAACCGATGCAAACCCGGTGAAAGTACATGGTGTTGGCCTGCGGCTCAGCGACGAGATTGCAGCTGACATGTACAATTACGGCCAGTTGCAGGTCACGTTTCAGGATGGATCGGTTGGCTGGTATGAAGCAGGCTGGGGCCCGATGATGTCTGAGACCGCCTTTTTTGTGAAAGATGTTGTTTCGCCGCACGGCTCGGTTTCAATCACCGAGAATAACAAAGGGGATTCTGATGATGTCGACGGCCACACCAAGGTCGGCTCGATCCTTGTGCATACGCTGGCCGGTGATCGGGTGATCGACATGCCGGGCGAGCCCGGCCACCAGCAACTCTGTGACGCCGAACAGGCTTATGTGCTGGACGCCATCACTCAGGATATCGACCTGACCCGGCACATGTCGGACGCCGTTCAATCTCTGAGAATTTGTCTTGCCGCTGATGAAAGCATCCGTACTGGCAAAATCGTCGCTTTAGGAGACCACTGATGACCGCCCTGAAACTTGAAAACGTCTGTAAATCATTTGGGTCCGTCGAGGTGCTCAAAAATATCGACCTGACGGTGGAAGAAGGAGAATTTGTTGTCTTCGTCGGCCCGTCAGGCTGCGGAAAATCGACCCTGTTGCGAGTCATTGCTGGGCTTGAAGATGCAACAGAGGGCACCGTCGCCATCGGCGGGAACGTGGTCAATGACATCCCTCCGGCAAGACGCGGCATTGCAATGGTGTTCCAGTCTTATGCACTTTATCCGCATCTGAGCGTGCGCGATAACATGTCACTTGGCCTCAAGCAGGAAAAGCAGCCAAAATCTGTGATCGAAGAGCGGGTGAACAAAGCGGTTGAGATGCTTGACCTTGGCGCTTTTGTTGATCGCCGCCCCTCTGATTTGTCTGGCGGCCAGCGCCAGCGTGTCGCGATCGGGCGCGCCATTGTGCGTGAACCGGAACTGTTTCTCTTTGATGAGCCGCTGTCGAATCTGGACGCTGCTTTGCGGATGAATACGCGGATCGAGATTGCAGATCTGCACCGCACACTCAGCGCCAGCATGATCTATGTGACTCATGACCAGACAGAAGCGATGACACTGGCCGACAAAATTGTTGTATTACGCGATGGCATGGTCGAGCAGGTAGGCAGCCCAATGGATCTGTACAATGATCCCGCCAATCAGTTTGTGGCCGGGTTTCTCGGGTCGCCCTCCATGAACTTCTTGCAGAAGTCGATCTCGGGCGCGCCGTCGGATGTCACAATTGGGATTCGCCCGGAGCACCTTAGAATCGTTGAATCTGGCCGAATATCCGGCAAGATTACTCATGTTGAGCGACTGGGAGGGGATACTAATCTGCTGATCAGAACCGTTAGTGACGAGACTCTCACCGTGCGTTTGTTCGGTCAGGATGGCAGTTCTGTGGGGGACCATATCGCGCTGGATTTCGATGACGATCATGCCTTTCAATTTGATGCCGCCGGACAGCGCATTCGCGCGTAACACGCCTTGCGAAATCACAATTGCCACTTGTTCAGGGCGGGGTGCAGAGCCTAGGAAAGAGACTTGAGGATTTGCGCGCTTACAATGGTTTACCGGGATTACTGGGCAATATCGAAATAGTACGCTCATTATGTCACGACATCTGGGTGCGGAAAACCTTTTCATTATTGCCCATGGCCAAGATGACTGGATCTCAGAACTTTGCCCACGGGCCCATGTAGTTGTTGCACCTCGTGATAATCTTGCCAGGTTTGATCAAAAAAGAGGCCAGATGCTGAATGCGGTTCAGGATGAACTTGGAGAGATATTTGATTGGGTTATTCGCACAGATGCGGATGAGCTGATCTGCCTAGACCCAAGTCGGTTCGGGTCTCTTTCAGAGATGTTTGAGTCAACAACTGCTCCAGCGGTATTTGCGATGGGGTTGAACTTGGTCGAACTGGAGAGAGACCGGGAATTAACGAATACCCAGCCCGCCCTGATGGCGCGCTCGAACGCAGTATTTTCCGGGCACTACAGTAAAGCATTTGCGGTCCGCGACCAGATCACTCTGATGCGCCATGGCATTAAGGTCGCGCCCGCTGATGCACCAAATTTTCCTTTTGAGTTGCCGCACGGTGTTTATCTTGTTCACCTCAAGTATGCCAACCGTGCCGCATTGATCAAAGCCAACCGGCACCGAGGGGAAGTGGCCTCCGGACCTGAGAGAGGTCTGCCTGGGGATGATTGGAAACAGGCAGGTGAGGAGGCAAAGCAGTTCTATGTGGAGACCCTGACAAGACCAATCTTCAATTGGCATCGAGCAGTCGAAAAGGTTCACAGAAAGATTGGCAGAAGACCCGCTGGCGCCTATTCAAAGACGGGGTGATCAAAGCCCGCTCTTTGCAGTTCCCGTTTCGAACAATTCTGCCGGATTGGTTCAAGACCGCGTAGAAATTGCGACTGATTATTGGGCTATTTCCGCGAGATTCAGATATCTTTCTCGCCGAACGGACTTTCGCCTTCACGTCGTGCTGGGCCTATGTGCTCTTGCCCACGTGCCCGAGACAACGCGATTTGCTTCTGGCGTTCACGAAATCGGTTCTTGTCAGACTCAGATGTCTCGTCCACGCAGTGGTGGCACGATACTCCCGGCTCATGTTCGGAACGCGCAGTATCGTCGGGCAGGATCGGGCGACGGCAGGCGTGACACAGCAGGTGGGGCCCCTCAACCAGCCCGTGCCCCACCGATACCCGGCTATCAAAAACAAAGCACTCTCCTTGCCAGGTACTTTCGTCAGCAGGCACGTCCTCGAGGTATTTCAGGATGCCGCCATGCAGATGAAACACATCCTCAACCCCCTGCCCAAGAAGGTAATTGGTTGATTTTTCGCATCGAATGCCGCCGGTGCAGAACATCGCTATACGTTTGTTGTGAAACCGGTGTTTGTTGTTCTCCCACCACTCCGGGAAGGCCCCGAACGACTTGGTCTCCGGGTCGACCGCGCCATCAAATGTGCCGATTGCCACTTCGTAGTCGTTGCGCGTGTCAATGACGGCCACATCGGCGTTTTGGATCAACTCATTCCAATCCGCTGGCTCGACATAATGGCCAACACGTGCACGCGGATCGACGTCAGGCTGGCCCATCGTCACGATCTCACGTTTTAACCGGACTTTCATGCGATTGAAGGGCGCAGTCGAGGACCTGCTCTCCTTCCACTCGAGCGCGGAACAACCGGGCAGGTCTCGGATATGGGCGAGCACTGCATCAATGCCAGCGCGTGGCCCGGCAATTGTTCCATTGATGCCCTCGCGGGCCAATAGAAGCGTTCCCTGAACTCCATTGGCGCAGCACATCTGCGCAAGAGGCCCCTTGATCGCAGTGGGGTCTTCAAACCGTGTGAAATGGTAGAGTGCAGCAATAGTATACATGAACGGCGAAATACGCGTTCTTTGGGACATTTTGCAAGAGGTTCTGCGGTCAAATTCCATCTTACATGGCGGCGCGACACTCCGTAGGGTGGAATTCGAGAACCAGCCTCGCGAGGAAACCATGCGTGCCTTGATTGTGATCGATGTCCAGAATGATTTTTGCCCCGGCGGCGCGCTGGCTGTGCCCGACGGTGCTGCAATTGTCCCGGGGATTAACGCGGTGATGTCAGACTTTGACGCGGTTATTCTAACGCAAGACTGGCATCCCGCGAGCCATTCCTCTTTCGCCTCGTCTCATACCGGCAAGGCTCCCTACGAGGTCATTGATATGCCTTATGGTCCCCAAGTGCTCTGGCCTGACCATTGCGTTCAGGGCACCGGCGGGGCGGCGTTCCACCCTGATCTCGACTTGACTTGCGCCGATCTTATCATCCGCAAAGGCTACAACCCGGCAATAGACAGCTATTCCGCCTTGTTTGAGAATGACCACAAAACGCCAACAGGTCTGGAGGGTTATTTGCGCGGTCGGGGTATTACCCAGCTGAGTTTGGTTGGATTGGCGCTCGATTTCTGCGTGAACTTTTCGGCAGTGGATGCAGCGACTGCGGGGTTTGATGTTACTGTGGATGTCTCGCTGTGTCGCGCTATTGATCTGAACGGATCGCTGGCAACGGCAGTTGACGGCATGAAACAGGCAGGAGTGGTTGGGGTGTAACATTTGGGTGGCGCAATCTGAAATCCTGCCACCCAACGACGCTTTAAAGCCCGCATTTCTTCTCAGCGCAACTGCGCTGGCACTTTGAAATGTGCCGGGCCGACATGACACGCCGATCCTCTGTTGTTAGCGTCTGTGGGCTTGAAAAACCGCGCGTGAAAAGGTACCCTAGGAGAGGATATTTTTCAGGGAGCTGTTGGGCTAAGCGCTGACCAGATCCGGCTGCGACATTAAACCAAAGGGATACTTAGCCGTGGGCCTGCCTGTTATTGACAAAAACATGAGCGCCGATGATCTGGACAAGATGGCGGCCAATGCCAGGCATGCGTCAAGCTTTCTGAAGGCTATCAGCCATGAAGGTCGACTGATGATCCTGTGTCATCTTGCCTCGGGTGAGAAATCAGTAACGCAACTCGAAGCCCTTCTGTCGGCGCGTCAGGCGGCGGTCTCTCAGCAATTATCGCGCCTTCGACGAGAAGGTCTGGTGACGCCCCGGCGCGACGGTAAAACCATCTACTATAGCCTGGCCGATGCCCGACCAAAGAAAATCATGGAAGTCGTCTACGATCTGTTCTGCAAGCAAGGGTGACCGCTGTGCAGGGTGTGATCGAGGCGGCGTTTAACTCCCATCTGGTGTCTTCATTCCGTCGGGTTCAGCGGCGGCAGATCAGGCCTCTTATTCCGGTGTAATAGCTGCCAAACGCCTATCCGCCACCACGTCAGCGCGCGGCTTGCTGCGCTCCACAGCTTTGTTTTTTCCTGACCTGTATGGTTGTGATCATCATATAAGGATGCAGTAAGCGATAGCACCGCGTTTTCCAGTTCATCGTCTCCGTCGGATGGCGCCAATGCACCACGAGCGGTCAATAGGTCGATGCCGTTGAAAAACCCCGACAGGTCCTGATTTGAAATAGCCGTCTTGGCCTGGCGGTAAGCAAAATAACGGCTGCTGAGATAGCAGCCCTGCAGGTTGGCAAGAACCAATTTCAGCCTCGGCAAAACAAAGCGCTTAATGAGCCACGTAGCCAAAAGAAGAATGAGTCCCACGGCCAGCACTCTTTTGACAATACCAGCGTCGATTGCAGTCTCATGTTCGATCGCGGTTATTTCAAAACTCTGGCCGGCCAATGTGATAGTTTCGATCTTGTATGTCTCCAGATTGAACCACTTAACCTCCACGTCAGGCAGGATTACACTGCCCCCGGACAGTGCAATATAAGTTGCTTGCTCATCTCGTGATCCGGCTAAAACTCCCCGCTCAAGCGATTCAACAACCTTCGGATCCTGCAAATAGGGTTTGACAATTTCCGGCACTGCCAGGTCCAGCAACGGCGGAATGAACAATGGCGATGTGCCCTCGATGTCAACGCGAATTTTCCGCGCAATCGCGTCACCGACGGCAAGCGCCGGTTCATTGGCCTCGATTGTCTGGCTAGCCGAAACATTATTGGCAAGAATAAGAGGGTCCAGCCCGCGCGCGCCCTCAGGTATCACTGCAACGACTTTAATCGCCGGTATTTTGTTAGTGACTGTGTTCGGCTCATTTGTTTCAGGATCTGCGTAAACCACGATCATGTCCTGGCTGGGCACTGTGATCACGCCCTCTTGCATCGGATACAAACGATAAGAACGTACGATACCGGACCAGGATTCACCGTTGATCTGTTCGCTTGTGGGCGATGTCGAACGTTCTGGCAGTCGCACAGTCAATTGCGGCGCTTCAAAACTCGGCCAGACCGGAGGTTTTGGCATGAAGGTTGGCACCAGCACTTTGACACGCACGATAGCAGGTTGCCCCACAATTGTTTGCGCGTCGTCGTATTCGACTGAAATCTGCGGTGCTTGCGCCAAAGCGGGCATCGTGCCTGCGCAAAACAGGGAAATGCCAATCAGGGAGAGTATAACACGCATCAATTCTCCTCCCTCGAAACTTCGAGACGGAACCTCGAGTGCAGAAAGTCAGAGACATCCGTGTCGACGGATTGCATCCACTGTTCTGTCGTGAACACAACAGGCGCCTCGTCCGAACGTTCAATCTGGGTTTCTGTCCCCAGTCCGCTCTCATTATCAAACACCACGTCATCAGCCCCGATTCCAGCTTCCTCGCTGGTATCTGATTGTGACTGTGCGCTTTCGACAGAGGCGACAATGGCCTGTGCTACGGCAAGGTTTTCCTTGGCCGCTTCAAATTCAGGATCGCGTTTCAGGGCCTTTTCAAAGGCCCGGACACCTTCGCGGTATTCCCGGTTGCGCAAACGCGCCATGCCTTCGCCCAACGCCCCTTGCGCGGTTTCAATATGAGCGTAAGCCTCTGCTGCTTCGGTATATTTTCCCGCTTTGAACTTGGTAAAGGCCCCCCAGCGGGGGTCTTGAAACAGATCTGATGCAACCGCATAATCTTTGTCCCGATAGGCCATCCAACCCTGTTGGTCCGGCGTGAAGAACCAGTCGTTGATTCCGTCGGCCTGCGCTGGCTTTGTTGCCGCGGCCATGAGAAGAAACACAAACACCCATTGCATGGTCCATCCCCGGCGGAACCACAGTAAGATCAGCAAGGCTGCAGGCAGTACCAGAATCCACCCCTTGTCGTCCCAGGACTGGCTGTCATCGGCTGACAGAGCCTCGCGATAAGCTGACAGCACACGACGTTCAATCTTATCTATGTCGGCCTCATCTGCACTGAGGCGTACAATCGAAGAATTCGGGATCTTATCCAATTGTGGTATCTGAAGATCTTTCGGCCCTGCGATCAGAAAAATCACCACGGGCCGGGTGTCGGCCTGCGATGTAAATACCGAAACATTGGCTGGGCTGAAATCATCCAGCACAAACAGAATTGCGCCAGGCGTGTCTGATCTTTGAAGTTCCCGGACTGTCATTTCAAGCGCCAGATCGGCACGATCACCTTCCTTTGGCATAACGTCCGGCGATAGCCCTTCCAGGTAAGACCGGATGATATTCGGGTCTTCTGTCAATGGCGTCACACGGTGCGCAGTGCCTGCGTAGGCAAAAAGCGCGGTCTGTGCGCCAGCGCGTCGTTCGACCAAATCAAGTATCTTGAACGATGCCCTGTCCAAACGGGAGGGCTGGATATCCGGGCTTTGCATAGACGGACTGACTTTCAGAGCGACCGCCAATGGTGCTGTCTGTGCAAGCAGCGGATTGGGAAATCGGCTCCAGGTCGGGCCGGCAACCGCTATGGCCAGCAGAACAAGGATTGCAGCCGTTCCATCGATTGGGAACACCTTCTGTTCCTCTGAACTGTTAACCGTCAGCGCCTGCATCAGATGCAGTGCGATCCCCGAAGCCTGTGTTTCGGGGTTTCGTTTCTTTGGCCGAACCACCCACCATATCCCGGCTATGGGCAACAGCGTGAGGAGCCAAATCGGACGCAAAAAGTGAAACAGGCCCAGCCACAGCCCAATATCATCAGCCATGGGCGTTCTCCCGACGGATATTGAAGTTCAGCCAGAATAACACAAGCAAAGTCAAAACAAGGGCAACGGCAAACGGAATATGGGCCATTGTCTCTCTTGGCTGAAAACTGATGGTCTCGACAAGTCGGGGATTGAGATCGTCAATCTTGCTGTAGATTTCGCGCAGTCCCTCTGAGTCATCGGCGAAATAGAAGGCACCATTTGCGCGTGCAGCGACGTCTTTGAGCGCATCCAGATCTACACGCCCTTCTCCGCTTGCGTTCTCGTCGCCGACACCAATGGTATAGATCGAGACTCCTTCTTTTCCGGCAATTTCAGCGGCATTGACCGGGCTCATCCGGCTGTTTGTGTCGGCACCATCACTCAGCAGAACCAACAGCTTTTGGTCAACTTCGCTGGTCTGAAACGTGTGCAGCGCCAGACCAATTGCATCGCCAAGTGCTGTGTGAGGGCCCGCCATACCCACCTCGGTTTGCAGTATCAATTCGGCAGCGGTTTCAAGGTCTTCGGTGAACGGAATTTGCAGATAGGCATTGCTACCAAACACAATCAGCGCGATCCGGTCCCCTTCACGTTCAGCAATAAACGCGCTGACGACCTGCTTTACCGCCTCCAGCCGTTGTAGCGGTTTCCCGTCTGCATCCTTCATATCCCGATCATCCATCGATCCCGAGATATCGATTGCCAATACCAGATCACGCGCGGCCTTTTCTACGGTGATCGGGTCCCCCAAGCGTTGAGGTTGCGCCAGACCCAGCACAACGAGGACCCAACAAAGGGCGGCACCCATCAACTGAATCCGCTTGCGGTCGCGTGTGATGGCGCCTTGGGTCGGTTCAGATCCGATAGCATTTGCAAGGGATTTGAAGAACGGCACCCTGATGGCAGAGGCTTTTTCCTGAAAGGGCGGCAGAAACCTCCACACTAGGTAGGGCAGGGGTAGGATTGCCAAAACCCAAGGGTAGGCCAGTGACAGCATCAGGATCGGGTCCCTTGTGCTTTGTGTTTCTTGATCCAGACCCGCGCGGCATCTGCAAGCGCGTCACTCGGACCTCCGCCCGCATAAGGTGCTTTGGTCAAAACCCGCCCGGCCTCAGTTCCCGCAAACAAGGGTTGCCCAAGGGATTTGTCCAGAAAGTTCACCCAAATATCGCCGGTTAACCCCGCTACGGTTGCGCGTGGAAAAGCCCCCAGCGCAGTTCGCCGCAGCAGCGTTGCGATTTTTGTCGGGTCATTGCCGCAATTGTCCAGCGCCTGCAATCCGGCCCGGCGATAAGCGTTGGACTTCCGCCTCAGATACCACCACCTCAGGCCCCATCCGGTCAGAACCACGGCAAATCCCGCGAGCCACGCCCATCCGGCGGTTTGCGGCATCATCGACACATCTGTTGGCGCAGATGGCGGCACTAGCTGATCGTAAAGCTCGACCAGATTGAGCGTTGAGAGGTCATCGCTCATCGCTGCCCACGCCTCGCACCAAACATGTATAATATCTGCGAAAGTGTTTCCTTAGCCGACGACAAAGGAACAACCGGCAGCCCGTATTTCTTTGAAATCGACAGAAGAGTCGCTAACCGCCCAGCCGTGAATTCCTCGAGCCGCACGCGAGTATTTTCCGTTTCGAAGTCCAGAAAAACCTGCAATTCTCCATCTGTGACCACTAGGTTTTTGAGGTCTGGAAACTTATCTTTGAGAGGGTCGGACACCGAGAACAGAATTACCTCATTTTTTTGAGCAAGCCGGCTCAGGAGTTTTTCGGTATCCCCGTCCATGCCGTCAAAATCGCTAAAGACCAAGACCAGAGCGTTGGTTTTTACAATCTGCGCCGCGGCCGCCAATGGAGTGTTAACAGGCATGATCTCTTGAGTGGGCGCATCCGCAGACAAGGCGCAATTCGCTGTGGCAAGAGAGTTCAGGAATCTGTTCAGCGCGCTTCTTGAGGCCCGTGGGCGGTGCTCGACCAAATTGTGATCATTAAAGATGATACCGCCAACCCGATCCCCTTTGGCCCGCACAGCGAAAGCCGCAAGAGCTGCGGCCTCAGCTGCAGTTACGGATTTCATGTTCAACTGACTGCCGAAAAACATCGACATACGTTGATCGACGACCAGAAAAACTGGGCGATCCCGTTCCTCCGTATATACCCGAACATAGGGGGTCTGGGTTCTTGCAGTCACTTTCCAGTCGATCGTGCGGATATCGTCACCCCTAGAGTAGTGGCGCAATTCCTCAAAATTCAGCCCCCGCCCCTTCATGCGCGAGGCATGTTGCCCGTTCAGGATGCTGCGGACTTTTTGCTTGGGCAGGAAAGAGATACTCTTGCCCAGCCGCTCAAACGAACGCAAATGCGTCAGGTCAACATGAATGCGAGGGTCGATTTGCTGCGTCATTGGCCCGCCCTATGGTAACGCCACCTGCGCGATCAACGTATCGATCACGTGATCTGCTGATACACCCTCGCCCTGCGCTTCGTACGTCAGAGTTAATCTGTGGCGCAAAACATCATGGGCGACAGCACGAATATCAGCCGGGTCGACATAGTCGCGTCCCTTAAGCCACGCATGAGCCCGCCCACATTTGTCTAGCGCAAGCGAGGCACGAGGACTTGAACCGATCTCGATCCAGCGCGCCAGATCTTCGCTCAGAACAGCCGGGGTGCGTGTTCCATAGACCAGATCAGCCATATAACGCTCCATCGCATCAGAGACGTGGATGCCCGCAATCTCGGCGCGCGCGTCAAACACGACACTTTGGGGAATGTTGTCGGGCTTTTTGGCCTTGGCCGACTTAGTCACCAGTTTTGCGGCTTCTTCTCTACGCACAAGGCGAATGACTTCGACTTCGTCTTCGACGGGTGGGTAATCGACACGAACATGCATCAGAAACCGGTCCATCTGGGCCTCAGGCAAAGGATAGGTGCCCTCTTGCTCAATCGGGTTTTGGGTCGCCATGACGATAAACAAAGGCGGCATCATATGGGTCGTGCCAGCAACCGTCACTTGCCGTTCTTCCATGGCCTCCAATAGCGCGGCCTGAACTTTTGCGGGCGCGCGGTTGATCTCATCTGCCAGAACGATATTTGCAAAAATAGGCCCCGGATCAAATCGGAACTCGCCACCCTTTTCGGTCTGGTAGTAAACTTCCGTGCCGGTCACATCCGACGGCAACAAATCCGGTGTGAACTGAACCCGGCTAAAGTCAGCCTCCAGATTATTTGCCATGGCTTTGACCGCGCGGGTCTTGGCAAGCCCTGGCAGACCCTCGATCAACAGGTTACCGTTTGCCAAAATCCCGATGATCAAGCGATCAACCACGTCGCGCTGCCCAATAATGGACAGGCCCATTCGAGTTCTGAGGTCATCTATGCGGCTGAGAACTGTCATATACTATCCGTTCGGTAATAAATTCTTGCCAGGCTTGGAAATAGCAAATCCACTGCCTATCGGTGATAACTTTTGGTTCAATCTGACCGAGACGAAACGCGCGTCGACCCTTCCGTTTGGAAACAGTATGTGGCGGAATTGTTGGATTGCAAGCAGCCGTACTCTGGGTTCCTTGCTTTTGCCCGATTTCGTTGGCCTGAAAGGGCCGGAAGTATTGCGCTGATCGGTGTTTCAATCACATGGGGTTGGCAGAGCGGTTTTCTGAACAACATACAAATGGGCAGGTTTCTTACGCGCGTTTGGTGTATAATCTGGCTGACTGCACTTGGGGAGACGCAAGCATAGCCGTCCAGACTGCACTCAGGTTCAGCACGCATGAACAGTCACATCAGTGCCGGCTAGTCTTTTCGATTAGAACATCGAGCAAAGAGTGCTCGACACTGAATGTCCCTTGGAAAGGATCACTAAGCGACAAAATGAGATACAAAACAAAGCCGACAAACGCAGCGTAGGCCGAAACCAGCACAACCAATGCTTTCTGCGGCTTGTAAGCTCCAAAACAGGCCATCGTTAAGAAAAATCCAATCAAAACAACGTACACGAAAACCGGCGGATGGGCCAAGGTGGCTGTAAGACGATTTAGTCGGTAATCGGATATTGCGTCTATGTCGGCCAGAATGCCGGCTAAGAGGATTTCCTGTTTACGTGTCGACGGTTCTAGCAGCAGCGCCCTGTCATATATCTGTGATTTCAGCTCTTGTGTGTGGTCGCTTAGGCGACCATTGGCTAAGGCAGGCCAGTCATATTCAACGACGGCAACGGCGTAATCAATCAATAGAGTTGAAATCTCTTGCGTTTCTTTGGTTCCGTAAGACCGCAGGTCAGAAATTGCGTCAGCAATCGACGTCGTTTCACGCATCAGCGTGTTTTCAATAGATGACTTTTTCAACAGAACATCAGCAAAGGCGAGGGAAAGCATAAGACTAACAAGCATCCCGATGACCCGAAATTAGCTTCCTGTCGGGTCCTTCATATCGCTGGTACTGTTATTTTGGATTAAGTGATGGGATGACAAATAGATTGGTATACCAACTGCTGTGGTAAACAACATCATAAGCAAAATGCCCAACCAGTCTGGAAAGGATAACAAGACCTCTATTGAGCCATTATTTTTGCTCTGAAGGTAGGGAGTTCTTATCCGCAATGGCTGCAGCCAATGCAATTAGGCCGGTACTAATTGGTGCACTTTGCGGTCATCTGACGCATTTATCCAGTAGAGGGCGCTTGTGCATCTCGCGCGAGGAAAATGTAGATTAGCCGAATGCCTTCAGGTGTTGGCATTGACTCGGGTTCATGCTTTGAGCGGACAATGTAAATTGGGAAATTTGCAGAATTCCACTCGCCAGACCTCTTCTCAGTCTGATCAAATGAAATGTGCAGGATGATGTCTATAGAGATACCAAAAGGCGCCACGCCAAATGTTGTCGAGGGATCGGGAGATGATAGGACTGGTTCTGATATCCCGCTCGAAGAGTTGTTGGGGCACCTCGAGATTCTTGCAAACCGGTCGCTGGTGCTTTGGAATTTGCCCGAGCGCGCGCGCGCGGGCCTGATCAATGTGTCCGAGAACGCGACGTATCTGGTTGAAGCGCCAGGTTACAAATCAGTCCTGCGCATTCATCGTGAGAACTACCACACCCGCCGCGCGATCGAATGCGAACTCGCTTGGTCTGCAGCCTTGGCGCGCGACACCACACTTGAGACTCCGGGCGTTATTCCCGGGTTAGACGGGGCGTTGGTTCAGGAGGCCCGTCATCAAGATCTCCTTTTGCCGCGCTTCATGGTGATGTTCGAGTTCATCGAGGGCGCCCAGCCCGACGAATCTCAGGATCTGGTTGAGCCGTTTCGCGGCCTTGGCGTGATCGCTGCGCGCGCGCATCAGCATTCGATCCGTTGGGCGCGACCCAAACCGTTCGAAAGGCTTGTCTGGAATGTCGACGCTGTGTTTGGTTCCAGCCCGACCTGGGGGAACTGGCGCGATGGGCCTAATATGAAGCCTGAGATTGCCGAGGTGCTTGAACGTGTTGAGGCGACCGTCAAACACCGCCTCGCAGCTTTTGGCCAAGGCTCCAATCGTTATGGCCTGATTCATGCAGATATGCGGTTGGCAAATCTTCTGATCGACGACGGGCATACCCGATTGATCGACTTCGACGATTGCGGTTTTGGCTGGCACCTTTATGACTTTGCCGCTGCCATCAGCTTCATGGAGGAGCACCCTCAGGTTCCTGCATTAAAAGCCGCCTGGATCGAGGGTTATCGCACGGTCCGACCGCTGTCGCACGAAGACGAAGCTGAGATTGACACTTTTGTCATGTTGCGTCGACTGGCGTTGTTGGCCTGGATTGGCAGCCACATCGAAGCACCCGAACCGCAGGCACTCGCCCCCAACTTCGCGCGCGTCTCAGCCGAATTGGGAGAGGACTATCTCCAGCGGTGTAATCGCAGGAATTCGGTTTGAGGCGAGGCGGCGGGTAAGTTACGAAGTCAGTTAAACACACGAGCGTTTACAGG
>RCNC010001563.1_pt1 | contig 15442 bp, 14 predicted proteins | sample 2041301 | NCBI WGS metagenome assembly RCNC01 (sample SAMN09708231, study PRJNA481090) | Marine sediment metagenome, whole genome shotgun sequencing project. | biome: marine sediment; feature: ocean; material: sediment; isolation source: Sewage treatment plant 13A marine sediment (STP13A) ... | reverse complement strand
TTTTACAGATGCGGGCGGCGCCGTTATAGATTCAGGGATCGTCCTGTATTTTGCAGCGCCACATTCCTTCACCGGTGAGCATGTACTGGAGCTGCAGGGACATGGCGGGCTATTTATTCTCCAGCAGGTCATGAAGCGGGTGCTGGAGCTCGGCGCCCGTGCCGCCAGGCCGGGGGAGTTTTCCGAACGAGCGTTCCTGAACGACAAAATAGACCTGGTGCAGGCAGAGGCCATTGCCGATTTGATCGATTCTGGCTCTGACGCAGCCGCACGGGCGGCCCAAAGAAGCCTGCAAGGCGTGTTTTCTGACCAGATTCATCAACTACAGGAAGAACTCACATCGTTGCGGGTATTTGTCGAAGCCGCTATTGACTTCCCTGACGAGGAAATCGACTTCCTGGCCGAGAGTGACATCCTGGCCCGGGTCCAAAAAACAGGCCAGCATTTGTCGGACCTGCTGGCCGGTGCCCGCCAGGGCCGGTTATTACGCGACGGTATCGTACTTGCCATAATTGGCCGGCCCAACGCGGGTAAGTCCAGCCTTCTGAATGCCCTGTCAGGGCAGGAAAGTGCGATAGTCACGGATATACCAGGCACGACCCGGGATGTTTTGCGTGAACAGATCGACATTGATGGAATACCTGTTCACCTGGCCGACACCGCCGGCATTCGGGAAACCACGGACATGATTGAGGCAGAAGGTGTGCGCCGGGCCCGGCAAACACTGGCATCGGCGGATATTGTGCTGCTGGTCAATGATTCTTCCGCTGGTTTGACCGGAATAACGGCTGGTGGAACACAGATTGAACATGAACCGGAAGCAGACCTGAGGGCGGAACTTCCCGACGGGGTTACCTGTATCGTGGTTGAAAACAAGGCAGACCTTCTGCCGGGTGATAGCCTGGCATACAAGGCGGGTGAAGATGTGGTGTGGATATCGGCGAAGACAGGGCAGGGCATTGATTTGCTTCGCCAGAAAATTTGCGCAGCGGCAGGAGCCAGTGACCAGTCCGAGGGGAGTTTTTCTGCACGGCAACGACACATTGATGCGCTCAAGCGCGCTAAAACACACCTGTCTGCTGGTCACCAGGCGATGGAAATCAGCGAAGCAGGGGAGTTGTTGGCCGAAGAATTGAGGCTGGCTCAGCAATCACTGGGAGAAATTACCGGAGAGTTGCTGCCAAATGACCTGCTGGGTGAAATCTTCTCCAGTTTCTGTATTGGGAAGTGATCACGCTTCGCAATACACGTCATGCAATAAATCGATAATACTCATGGCGGCGGTGTCTGCCAGGCGGTAATAGATGGTCTGGCTCTCGCGTCGGGTTTGTACCAGGCCCTGATCCCGTAAAACCGCCAAATGCTGCGACAGGGCAGACTGGCTGAGCTTAATGCGCTGATTCAGCTCACCAACCGAGACTTCACCCTCCGATAACACGCACATAATCATCAGGCGACTTTCGTTGGCCAGGCCTTTCAGAAGGTTTACAGCGTCGGTGGCGTTGCGTTGCATGGCATCAAATTCCATCCCCTGATTCTATTTGCAATTTATCTAAATTACAAATATCTTAATAAGCTATCTCTTATGTAAATACCGGGTAGCCCAACACCATGGAAATTAAGTCATTTTATGAGCCGGATTCCGGCACATGGACCCATCTTCTTGCGGACCCAGCCAGTCGCCAAGCAGCGATTATTGATCCAGTCTGGGTATTTGACCCGGTGAGCGGTATTGCCGACCCGGCTTTCATTGACAAGGTATTGGAGACTGCCGAAAGGGAGGGCTACCGCATCACCTGGGTGCTTGAGACGCATGCACACGCAGACCACCTGACTGCGGCAGATCTGATCCGGCGCCGGACCCAGGCGAAAATTGCCTGTGGCCGCGGAATCTGCGGCGTCCAGGAAAACTTCGTCCGTGTATTCAATATGACCGGTACCCCAACTGACGGCAGCCAGTTTGATCGCCTGTTGTCGGATGGAGATGAGATTGAACTTGGAGAGCTGAACATCAGGGTGATGGAAACGCCTGGACATACCGCGGACAGCGTGACCTACCTGGTGGGCAATGCTGCCTTCATTGGCGACACGCTATTTGCACCCGCTTTTGGTACGGCGCGTTGCGATTTCCCAGGCGGAAACGCTGCGCAGCTCTACGATTCCATCCGGAAATTATACGAATTGTCTAGAGAAACGCAGTTATTCCTGTGTCACGATTATCCCAGGACGGGTAAAGAGCCAGTGAGGATGATGACCGTTGGGGAATCGATGGAAAACAACATTCACCTGAAGGCCGACACGGCCCGGGCGGATTACATCGCCATGCGGACCAAAAGAGACAGTCAATTGGGCTTACCCCGGCTGATTTTGCCATCTCTGCAGGTAAATATTCTGGCGGGTGGCTTACCCGCTGCAGATTCCAACGGTGTGGCTTACCTGCGAACACCCTTTAATACCGCGATAGCAGATTTGATCAAAGGAGATAGGAAATGAGCACCATCGTTGTTCTTGGTGGAGGTGTCGGCGGTCTTTCCGCAGCCTTCGAACTCAAAGATGAACTCGGCAGCAAGCACGAGATCGTGCTGGTATCTGACCAGGAGCATTTCGAATTTACCCCGTCCAACCCGTGGGTTGCCGTTAACTGGCGCAAACCAGAAGCGATTCGGTTGAACCTCAGCGAACTGATGCCCAAACATGGCATTCGCTTCGTCCCGACGGGGGTCAAACGCGTGCAGCCGGATAGCCACAACCTGTTATTGGAAAATGATGAACTGCTGGCTTACAACTACCTGGTTATTGCCAGCGGCCCCAGGCTGGCTTTTGATGAGATACCAGGCCTTGGCCCGCACGGCGGGTATACCCAGTCGGTGTGTAAAACAGACCATGCGGTGCTGATCGCTGAACAGCTGGAAGAATTCTGTGCCAACCCGGGCCCCATAGTCATCGGAGCCGCCCAGGGCGCTTCCTGTTATGGCCCTGCCTATGAATATACTTTCATCATTGAAACCGAGCTGAGAAAACGCAAGATCCGTGACCGTGTGCCGATGGTGTATGTCACCCCCGAGCCTTATGTCGGGCATCTGGGTCTGGATGGTGTGGGTGACACCAAGTCCCTGCTTGAATCAGAAATGCGGGAGCGGCACATCAAGTGGTACACCAATACCCGCATTGACCGGGTTGAAGACGGTCTGATGAAGGTCACCGAGGTGAATGAAGATGGCAGTGACAAGGTCAGCCATGAACTGCCGTTTGCCCACTCGATGATATTGCCGGCGTTCACCGGCATTGATGCGGTCATGGGAATCGAGGGCCTGTCGAACCCGAGGGGCTTTATCGTGGTTGACGAAAACCAGAGAAACCCGACTTACCCGGATGTCTTCGCGGTAGGTGTATGCGTCGCTATTCCACCGGTTGGCCCTACACCGCTGCCGGTTGGTGTGCCCAAGACCGGCTACATGATTGAATCCATGGTGACTGCCACGGTGCAAAATATCGTGGAGCTGATGGATGGTCGTGAACCCACACACACGGCTACCTGGAATGCCTTTTGCCTTGCTGACTTCGGGGACCGTGGAGTTGCTTTCATGGCCTTACCCCAAATTCCGCCGCGCAATACCAATTGGTCCGGATCCGGAAAGTGGGTGCACTGGGCCAAAGTTGGTTTTGAAAAGTACTACATGCGTAAAATCAAGCAGGGCAAGGTCGAGCCGTTCTTTGAGAGATACGCCCTGCGTCTGCTGGGTGTACAGAAGCTCAAAGGCTCCGGCTGAGTTATAAGCCGTTACAGCTGTGGGGGCAGCACCAACTCGCCTTCCTCCAGACCGGAGATTACTTCAAGCATGCCCGGGCGCACTTCGCGCCCGGTACGGATGAAGCGGCGGTCTACGAAACCGTTACTGGCCACCCAGACGATATCAAGCTGTCCGTAGTTCACAACCCGATCAGCGGGTACCAGCAGCAGGTTCTGCGTGCCGGCCGGAATCAGCATCCGTGCATACATACCCGGTAATAATTGCCCGCTGTATTCAAGTTGAGCTTTCACCATGAAGCTACGCGAGCCGGGATCAGCCGCGGGGACCAGCTCTTCGATGCGGGCGGTTTGCGCGAGATCCAGCACCGGGATTTCAACCAGAATCTCCTGTCCGAGGTCCAGGTGCAGCGCAAGCGCCTCCCGGACCGCCGCCTCGATTCGCAAAGACAGGGGGTTATACAGCGCCAGCAGCTTGTCGCCAGGCGAAGCGGTATCGCCGGGTTCTGCGAACCGTTCTACTACGCGCCCGTCAATCGGTGAGCGGATTTCCGTGAAGGTAATGGCGACCTCGGCTTCGGTCACGGCCTGGCGGGCTGAGGCCAGCTCCGCGGTCAATGCATCGTGGTTCGCTCGCGCCTTGTCCAGGGCCGCCTTGGCGATCAGGTCTCGCTGAGAGAGCTCTTCGGCACGGGCAAGGTTCTGACGGGCCTCCTTGAGGCGGGCGATTACGGCACGTACCTGTTCGCTGGCCTGTTGCAGGCGGGATTCAAGGTCTGAGCGTTCCAGCTCCAGCAATAACTGACCCTTGATGACCGTGTCCCCGGCACGCACGTTGATTTTCGTGATGCGAGCCAGTGTGCGCGATGAAATGGTCGTGGCTTGTCGCGCACCGATGCCGGCTGGAACCGGCTCGGTCACGAGGATCTCTTCACGTTCCAGGGTGATGGCATCCTGGTAGTTGTCCGGCGTTGGTGCAGTCAGGCCGGGTTCGATCTTGTCCCGGAATGAACCAGCCATCCAGGCGATGATCAGCAGCAGGACCACCACGGCCACCAGTGGGAGAAGCCATTTCTTCAAGAGGGAACTCGACTGGGCTGAATTCATGGAGCTAGGCCTTTATCGGTTTATCGAAAACGAGGAGATACACCACCGGCACCACCAGCAGCGTAAACAGGGTAGAAGATACGATGCCAAAAATAATAGCCAGCGCCAGGCCGCTGAAAACCGGATCCAGCGTGATGATCAGGTTACCGAGCATCGTGGTGCCCGCGGTTAGAAGAACCGGGCGCATACGCACGGCGCCGGCTTGCAGCAGGGCGTCTTTCAGTGCCAGGCCCTGGTCCAGCGCCTGGGTGATGAATTCTACCAGGATCAATGAGTTGCGCACTACGATTCCCGCTAGCGCGATCATTCCGATCATGGCCGTGGCGGTGAACATGACCGGGTCCGGGGCACCGGCCACGACCCGGTCACCGAACTGATTCATCAACCAGAATCCCGGCATGATGCCGATAATCGTGAGTGGGATCGACGACATGATAATCAGCGACAAAGCAGTCGAGGCTGTCTGCAGGCGCAGTACAAAAAAGATTGCCATCAGCGCGAATGCAAAGGCCAGGCCCATGTCCCGGAACACCCGCACGGTGATGCGCCACTCACCCTCGCCCGTCCATAAAACCTCGATACCCTCGGGAACACTCCAGCCATCACCGGCGCCGGGGGAGAAGAAATTTCGCGCAGCCCAGTCTGTGTCCGCTGACCCGGGTTCACTGCCGAGATCAGCATTAACATCTGCAATGACTTCGGCCGGCGTGCGCCCGGAGAGTTCTGCACTGACGTACACGACCGGACGCAGGTCTTTACGATGGATGGCGCGGTCCGCCTGCTGCTCGTCGAACACGCCCAGTTCACCCATTGAAACCAGTGGCCGGGCTGTTGTATCCAGGCCCTGCGGGCTACTTTCCTGCACGATGCCAGCGCGCCCTTTGACTCGCATCCGGTTAAAATCGCTGAGCGAGGATCGTTCATTGGTGGCCAGCCTGAGTTCGATTGGCAGCGGACGGGTTTCCCGCGGCAATTGCAGGTAACCGGCCTTGAGCCCCTGGTTGGCCAGTGCCAGCGTTTCATTGATGTCTTCAGTCGATACGCCGGAAAGGGCTGCTTTTTGCTTGTCTGTAATAAAACGCAAACGCTTTTGCGGGTACTCGACAGTGGAATCTACTTCGACAACCAACGGTTCGCGGCGCAGACGGTCCATTACGATCGAGGCAGCCTGGCGCTGTTGTTCATACGTGACCAGATCATCTGCGTGAACCTCTACCACCAGGGTACTCAGTACGGGTGGCCCCGGCGGAACCTCCACCACCTTGATCCGTGCGTCCGATGAATTGAAGGGTTCGAGTAACTCACGCAATCTTAAAACGACCGCATGGGACTGGTGTTCCCGGTCCGCCTTGTCGGCCAGGGTCAGCCTCAGGTCAGCCAGGTGCGGGCGCTGGCGCTGGTAGTAACGGCGCACCATCCCGTTGAAATCGATCGGTGACGACATGCCAACGAAGGCGGCGATGGCGCGTACCTCAGGGAGTTGGCTGACCAAATTACTGATCTCTTTGGCCAGGGCAGCTGTGGACTCAAGACTCGCGTACTCTGGCATGTCGATAATGATCTGGACTTCATTCTTGTTGTCGTAAGGCAGCAACTTGAGCGGAACCAGCCGGAACAGAGGCAGGCTGGCTGCAATGATGAACAGGAAAAGCACACCCCACAAGACCGCTTTGGCACGTTTGCGACTGTTCAGAACGGGCGACAACATGCGGCTGTAAAATCGCAGCAGGGAGGCCTGTTCCTCGTTTTTCGCACGTCCATCATCTGCGTCCGGCTTCAGCAGGCGACTGGCTAGCCACGGGGTGACCAGGAACGCGACCAGCGTGCTGGCGGCTACACTGACCGGCACGTTGAAAGCCATCGGCGCCATGTAGGGTCCCATCATGCCGGTGATGAAGCCCAGCGGAACGAAGGCCAGCACGATTGTGATGGTCGACATGAGCAGAGGCGTGCGGATTTCCGCCATGGCTGCGACGATCCGATCGAATGTGCTTCCGCCCTTCTTACGCAGGTAGCGGTCTATGTTGTCGACACCGGTAATCGGGTCATCTACCAGCAATCCGAGCGAGAGAATCAGTGCGAACAGCGTTACCCGGTTGATCGTGTAACCGAACGCCAGGTCCAGGCTCAGCGTGATGCCGTAGCAGATCGGGACAGCCAGTCCAACCACCAGTGCCGGTCGAATTCCGAGAAACACACCAATAAAGACCACGACAGTTACAATCGCGAAGGCCAGCGATGAGCTCAGGTTATTGACCTTTTCATTAGCCGTCTGCCCGTAATCCCTGAGTACCTCTACCTGTATTTCGGTGGGCAAAAGTGTTTTCTGCAGGTCTGAGATTCGCTCGTGTACCTCCCGGGCGACACTCACAGCATTGCTGCCGCGGTGTTTGGCCACGCTGATGGTCACCATCGGGTAGCCTTCATGTTCCTTGCTGAATCGGGGGTGGCCGGGTGCGAACTCGATCCAGCTGTAATTATCTGCCTCTGCAGGTCCGTCGACGATGGTGGCCACATCCTGCAAATAGACCGGCGTGCCATCGATTACATTGACCAGCAGGGTCTCAAGTTCTTTTATGCTGCGCACGAAATCGCCGCTCTCGAGTACCACGGTCTGGTTGCCCAGGGTCCAGTTGCCGGCACTTTGCAGCTGATTGGAGAGGGTCAGGGCCTGGGCAACCTCCAGGGCGGTGGTTTTCCTGGCCGCAAGGCTTTCAGGATCCAGCAGAACGCGGATGGTTCGCGGCCGACCGCCGGTGACTTTCACTTCGCTGGTTTGCGGGATGCCCTGCAGTTGGGTGGTGACTTCGTCGGCAATCCGGCGCAGTTCGTAATCGTCATAACGGCGTGCGTCTTCGCTCCATAAAGCCAGCAGCACGATGGGCACGTCGTCGACTTCCACGGGCCGCACCAGCCACTCGCTGACAACACCGGGAACCTGGTCCTGATTGGCGTAAAGTTTGTTATAGGTGTTGAGAATGGATTCTTCACGGTCTTGCCCGACATAGAAGCGCAGGGTTACCGAGGCCAGCCCCGGGCCGCTGGTTGAGTAGACGTGCTCTACGCCGGGAATCTGGGTCAGCAGTTTCTCAACCGGGATGGTCACCTGCCGGGCCACCTGCTCGGCGCTGAGGCCCGGCGCCGAAACCAGGACGTCAAGCATGGGTACTACGATTTGAGGTTCTTCTTCGCGCGCTGTGTAGTGCAGGGCAATCATCCCGGCCAAAAGGGCCAGGATAAAAATGAACAGAGGAATACCCCCGTCCAGCGAACGCCGGACGAGGCGATCCATCAGATGACTGTTCGCCGGTTCCATGGTCAAGCCGCGCAGCCCAGAGTTACTGGGTGGTCGACTCCGCAGCCTTTGCCTGGGCGTCCTGCAGGCCGCCCACGTTGACGACGTTGGTGTAGCCGGCCTCGCTCAGCGTAGTTTGTGCGATACCGGAGCGCCGGCCGCTACGGCAGTAGACATAGATCAGGGCATCTTTGTCCGTGGTTACTTCATCGATCCGGCCGCTAATTTCGGTATGGGGAATGTTGACTGCCTCGGAAACATGCTCCGTGTTGTATTCATCCGCACTGCGAACGTCGATCCAGAGGGCGTCCCCGCCCCAGGATGCCGATGAAAAAACCAGCAAAAACAGTGCTATAACAACCTTCGATACAGACCGGAACATGTCAAACCTCCATTATTCATAAAATGCTAATATTTAACATCCTAATATAACATGGTTTATTCAGTGACAACCACCGCCTCAAAAGCGTTTTCGGTAGCGCCCGGTGCGGACATCAGCTTGGTGAAGCCATGCTTTCCGGCCATGCTCAGGTCCGGGAAATGAACCGCCATTCTGAAGCGCATATGCAGGGCTTCGACTTCCGTGCCATTAACCAGGATCTCGTAAGGGAAGTAAGCAACCTTGCTATAGCCTTCGTAATCGACAATCGAGAGTTGGTGCGTTTCGTCGATCTCGAGTTCATCGTCGTTCGCACCGGTGGCCTTCATGCCGACACCGAAAACCACCTGGTCTTTACCGGGGATATCGATCCGGTAAACCAGCGTGAGTGCATCACCTTCTTGCGCCAGCCCACTCTCTACGGCGGCAATCGCCGCGTCGTGGCTGTCAAAGCTGCCAAGTTCGGAAGGATCGTCGAACCTCTGCATGCCGATCATGTAATGATATTTTCCAAGCTTTTTAGCCGTCATGTTTTTCTTGGCACCGAATGGCTCGATGTTGCCCAGGGCTTCGCTCAGTTGGTCATAAACACCCTGCATGTCGGCTTCAAGGCGATAAGCGTATTGCAGGTAAAGGGGGTTGATAAACGCGACTTCGGTTTTCCCGTTGCGTTCGGTGACGCTGACGCGCTCGCCTGCACCGTAACCACCGCGGTCGGAAGCTGCCGCGATTTCCAGTAGTTCGGGGCTGGTGACAACAATGACATTGGCATTCTCAAGCGGGGAGAACTGACCGGTTACCGTGAAACCTGAATAGATCAGCGCATCAACGGTTTTTTCGGTTTGCTCCTGCAAACCCGTATCATTGACGGAAGCCAGAACGAACGGTTGGTAGGATGTGTCGGCCAGAACGGAAGTGCAAAACAGCACGGCGGGCAGCAAAAATAGAAAGTGTCGTGATTTCATGATTTGTCCTCAAACCAGCATGGGTTCGCCTAGCTTAGACAAAAACCCAGGGTAAGCACCGCTATTTATTAGAAATTCTTAATGTTTATGTGTTCCTGATGATATGGATCAAATACCGCGGAGTTCTGGATATGGCTGACAACGACAGAAAACGACATTGGGACGGTGTTTATCAGCGCCTGCAGGCAGATCAGGTCAGTTGGTACCAGGAAAAACCGTGGTTATCCCTGTCCATGATCGCGCACGCAGAGCTCCCTATGGATGCGCCGATAATTGATATTGGTGGCGGGGCCTCTTTGCTGATCGACCACTTGTTGGCCTTCGGTTACCGGGATCTGTCTGAGCTGGACGTGTCGCGAACGGCGCTGGACCAGGTTGCCGCAAGAACAGTAAGCGAGTCGGCAAAAATCAAGTTTATCGAGACCGATGTGACCCTTTTCGAACCGGATCGACAGTATCGGCTCTGGCACGACCGGGCGGCGTTTCACTTCCTGACCAGGCAGAAAGATCGGCGCAGCTATGTGCGGGTATTGGACAAATCATTGGTAAGCGGGGGCGACCTGGTCCTGGCGGCTTTTGCACCGGGCGGTCCGAAAAAATGCAGTGGTCTGGATATTGTTCAGTATGATGCGGAGAAACTGGGCGCAGAGCTGGGTCAGGAGTTCGAGCTGCAGGAGTGGCAGGCAGAGATGCATGTAACACCGTCTGGTGGTGAGCAGCTGTTTAACTTCTTTCGCTACAGAAAACTTTAGACGCCTGCGGCAAATCAAGCAGACAGCACGGCAGGGAAACACGGGTATTTGAATCGGGTTACAATCAGATAACATCCCAAATGATCCGAATCCAAGAGATCAAAACAAGAAATGAACACAGAAGCACAGATCGACCCCAGGAGAATGGCCAAAGCGGCACAAAAAGCCAGCGAGCTTATGAAAACGCTGGGCCACAAAGATCGCCTGATGGTGCTTTGTCACCTGACATCGGGGGAGAAATCAGTGGGGGAGCTGGCGGGACTGCTGGAGATTCCGCAGTCACCCCTGTCGCAACATCTGGCCCGGATGAGAAAAGAGTCCCTGGTCAGCACGCGCAGGGAGGCACAGACTATTTATTACTCACTGGCCAGTGGTGAGGCTGAACGCTTCGTGAATCTAATGCACGAACTGTACTGCCATGAGTAATCTAAAAAGGCCGATTTGACGGTTTATTACCGGTATTGAGTTGACCGGGGTCAAGCGACGTCTAAAAGATGCCTGTTTTCAGGACTATTTGTACATTAGAATGCTTTAACCTACTAAAACGCAATAAAACGCAAGACGGAGGCACCAAATGATCAGGAAATTCAATTGGTTCACAACCATGGCTGTTGTGACAAGCCTGTGCGCCGCGGGAAGTGCTTATGCAACCAACGGCTATTTCACGCACGGAATCGGAACCAAGAACAAGTCTATGGCAGGTTCCGGTATCGCCTTGCCGGAAGACGCTATCGATGTGACTAACAACCCGGCGGTTGCCCCGTTTGTGGGTGACCAGTTTATTGTTGGCGCAGCCATTTTCAGCCCGATACGCAAGTATAAGACCACCGACAGCCAGGCGAATGGAAACTTTGGTGCATTCACGATTGGCCCGAACGACCTCAAAAGTAAAAGTAACTACTTTGTGATCCCGCACATTTCCAGAAGCTGGCAATTGGATAATGACAGCGCATGGGCGCTTTCTTTCTACGGCCGCGGCGGTATGAATACCGATTGGAAGGGCGGTACCGCAACTTTTGATCCCGATGGTCCCGGGCCAGCCCCGGTCGGGACGTATGATGGTACCTATGGTGCTGGTAACGCAGGTGTTAACCTGAATCAGGCCTTTCTGGACATAACCTGGGCCAAGAAAGTCAACGACAAGCTTTCACTTGGAATTTCAGCGGTCCTGGTTACCCAGATGTTCAAGGCCAAGGGTATCGGGTCTTTTGCTGGTTTCACCGAGACCTTTGCCGCCAGTGGTGGAATGACCATGCCGGACTCCCTGTCTAATAACGGTAGCGATTATTCATTCGGGGCAGGCGTAAAAGTCGGCCTGCATTCGCCTATCTCCGATTCCTTCAGCCTTGGCCTGAGCTATCAGAGCAAGATCTGGATGAATGAGTTTGACGACTACTCTGACCTGTTTGCCAACCAGGGTGATTTCGACATCCCGGCAGACCTGAAATTCGGGGTCACCTACCACGCCAACCAGCAGTGGGACTTCAACTTTGACTTTGAATATATCTGGTACAGTGACGTCGATTCTGTCGGAAACGTTATCCAGAATCTCTTTGCCTGCCCGACAGCAGGTCAGGGTGGCATGGATCTGAGTAGCTGCCTGGGTGGTGATAACGGCGGGGGCTTTGGTTGGGACAATATGGCCGTTTATAAAATCGGTGCAAGATACATAGCCGGTGAAGACTGGACCTGGCGCTTCGGTTACAGCTATGGCAAACAGCCGATTGACAGCACCCAGATGACCTTCAATATCCTGGCCCCGGCCACCATTGAGTCACATATCACAGCCGGCTTCACGCTGGAAAGAGTTAAGGGAAGGCAATTCAACATGTCATTCCTGTATGCACCTAACAAAAAGGTGAAAGGCCCGCAGAACTTTGATCCTTCGCAGAACGTAAGTTTTGAAATGTATCAGTGGGAAGTGGAAGCTAGTTATAGCTGGCGGTTCTGATAACCCAGCGGTATTAAAGAAAACGGCCAGCGAAAGCTGGCCGTTTTTTATTACGTCGGATGAAAACGAATTTCAGGTTTTACGGATCAGGAAGGTGTAAACACCACCTTCCTCACTGTGCTCTAGCAATTCATTTCCAGTGGTGCGGCAAAAGGCCTGAAAATCGGCTACTGAGCCAGGATCAGTAGAAAGAACCTCAAGGGTTCCACCGTCGGGCACATCCTTCAGAGCTTTTTTCGCTTTCAGAATAGGGAGAGGACAGTTCATTCCTTTTGCGTCGAGTACTTTGTCAGCCATTATGGTTTCCTGTTAAGTAAAGAGTTCGGGTCAGATCAGATAAACAAGTTGATATGTGATTTGGTCGCCACTTCGATATAAGTCGCAGCGCCACCCACTTCAATGCCTTCGATCATCTCATCGGCCTGGTAATCAAAAAGGTCCATCGTCATCTGGCAGGCGATCATGCGCACATCTGCCTCTACCGCCAGTTCGCGGAGCTCATCAATTGTAGCAACGCCATTTTTCTTGATCAGGTTTTTCATCATCTTGGAAGCCATCGCGTCGACACCAGGAATTGCGGCGACAATGTTGGGCATCGTCATATGTCCCCCCATCATCGGCATTTTCATGGCAGCGTTACCCAGCGGCGTGACCTGCAGATCCATTTTCTTGAGTAACAGCGGTAAGCCGTAAAACGTGAAGAACATGGTGACATCAAGGCCCATGGCGGCTGCCGTAGTGGCCAGGATAAACGGAGGGTAGGCCCAGTCCAGGCTGCCCTTCGTAACGATAATTGACATGGTGTTTGGATTGATGGCGTTACCGCCTGCTTCTTCTGACATGGTTTTTTGACCTCCGGGAAAGGTGGAATTCCGATTGAATATTATATACAGTTTTCATTTATTAGTAAAATCGAATACTATTGGCGGGATATGGATTTCACTGGTCTGAAAGACCGTAAAGAAGCGCTTTTCGTAGGCAGTGATGTCTACCGGGAGGCGGCTTTCGGTAAACATCACCCCTTGTCCATCATCCGGGTTTCCGGCGTGGTGGATGTCTGTCATATGCTGGGTTGGTTTGATGACGAACAATTCAGGCAAAGCCCCCAGGCCAGCGTAGAGCAACTGACGCAGTTTCACCGGCCTGACTATGTCGAAGCGCTCATGACTGCGGATGAAAAGGGCAGCGTCGATAAGCAGACGCGAGAGCGATATCGCATCGGAACCATGGAAAATCCACTTTTCCCCGGATTGTTCAAACGCGCCAGCACAGCGGTTGGTGGTTCGGTCCTGGCGGCTGAGCTCGCAATGGAAGGGCGGGTCGTCTTTCACCCCTCGGGTGGGACACATCATGGCCGTGCTGAGCGGGCCAGTGGCTTCTGCTATTTCAATGATCCGGTATTTGCCATCCTGACCTTTTTGGCAAAAGGGATAGAGCGGGTTTTATATGTTGATGTCGACGCCCACCATGGGGATGGTGTTCAGGATGCATTCGCAGAAGACCAGCGGGTTCTGACCGTTTCAATCCATGAAGAGAAACGCTGGCCACACTCCGGACTGGTTGAGGACAGGGCCCATGGTGCTGCCCGCAATCTGCCGGTTCCCCGGGGTTTCAATGACAGTGAGCTGGATTACCTGGTTGAGCAGGCAGTTCGTCCACTGGCAAAGGCGTTCAAACCCCAGGCTCTGGTGATTACCTGTGGCGCGGATGGGCTGGAAGGAGATCCCCTGTCGCGCCTGGCGCTCAGTAACCTGGGACTATGGACAGCGGTTGAAAAACTGGTCCAGGATTACCCGCGCGCTGTCGTTTTAGGGGGCGGTGGGTATAATCCATGGACCGTTGTGCGATGCTGGAGCGGTTTGTGGGGCCGCTTGAGTGGCCGTGAATTCCCCGCACAGCTGCCGCCGGCCGCAACTGCTTTTTTACAGGGTTTGGAGTGTGATCTGATCGATGATGACGAAGTACCCGGGCATTGGTTAACCCAACTTGTGGATCCACCCAATACCGGCAAGATCAGACCCGAAGTAGAGCGCCTGCCCGCTTTGGTATTGCATTGACTATAATCTGGAACTGTTATGACATGGCTTGAATCCCTGCAGGGAATAGAAGAACTGGAAGATGCTGAATTTGACGCTGGACTGGTGGCAGAGATGGAACGGTTTGCACCGGTAAATCAACAGCGCATGGTGCGTTTCTCAACACCGAGCTTCAAGGAATACGAGAGCTCGGAATTACAGAGTTGCGGCAAAAACAGTTTCCCCGCCTTTTCGATAACCGCAGGCGGTTGCGCGCTGATGTGCGACCATTGCGAGGCCAAGATACTGGAGCCGATGATTGCGGCAACCAAGCCGGAAGTCCTTGACCGGAAAGTCAGGCAGCTCATCGAAACAGAAGACCTGCAAGGGTTCCTGCTTTCCGGGGGTTCCAACAAGCGCAATGAAATCCGTTACACACGCTTTTACCCGGTGATCGAAAAACTAAAACGGGATTTTCCGCAATTGCGGATCGCTATTCATACGGCGCTGACGGACCATGCCGGCGCCAAAGAGATGGAGGCGGCAGGAGTGGATGTCGCCATGCTCGATATCATTGGTGCCGAGGAGACCATCCGCGAGGTCTACCACCTGGACCGCCCGGTGGATGATTTTGAGGCCACCGTCGAGGCCCTGTGTGCAACCTCCATGCAAATCTCGCCACATATCGTCATTGGTTTGCACTACGGACGCATCCTTGGTGAAGAAAATGCATTGGATATTCTCAGCCGGTATGACACCAAGGCGCTGGTTCTGGTGGTGATCATGCCGTTCTATGCTAAACCCGGCACGTTCGTAACGCCGGATACCCGCGATGTCGGCCACATTTTTCTGCAAGCACGCCGCCGCTTGCCGGATCGACAGGTTCTGCTGGGATGTGCCAGGCCGCCGGGTATGCACAAGCGGGTAACCGATGCGTATGCAGTGATGGCCGGCCTGGACGGTATTGCCTTTCCGGCCGATGGCGCGGTGGCTGTCGCCGGCATCACAGGGCGACCGTTTCACCAGGCTCATGCCTGTTGTTCGATCAAGCTTGGCGAGACCAGCGGCACCAACAGTATTGCAACATTGGCTAGCACAAGCTGCGCAGCCTGATAGAGACGCAAATGAATTGGAGAACGGTATGAGTTGTGTAAAAAGCCAGGGCACTCAGCAGGCTGACAAAGGACCGGAGGGTCTGGACTTCAACCCCTACGACATCATGGAGCCACG
>RCNC010001562.1_pt1 | contig 15445 bp, 13 predicted proteins | sample 2041301 | NCBI WGS metagenome assembly RCNC01 (sample SAMN09708231, study PRJNA481090) | Marine sediment metagenome, whole genome shotgun sequencing project. | biome: marine sediment; feature: ocean; material: sediment; isolation source: Sewage treatment plant 13A marine sediment (STP13A) ... | reverse complement strand
GGGTCCTTCAATCTTTCAGGCAGACCTTCATATTCCCCTTCCCGCACATCGGGCAGTTTTCTGCGATAATCTTCACCTGCAGCCTCTTCATAAAGATAAAAAGGTATGCCAAGCTCTTCGGATGCTTTTTGGGCGAATTTCTTTGAAACCTCGATACATTCTTCCATCGTCACGCCGGCAACCGGCACAAAAGGGCAGACATCCATCGCTCCAAATCGCGGGTGTTCACCTGTATGAGTCTGCATGTCGATGCGCTGCCGGGCCACACGGGCTCCGGCAAGAGCTCCTTCAACAATGCTTTCAGGATCCCCAACAAAGGTATAGACCGTCCTGTTGGTAGAATAACCGGGGTCCACATCAATCAGTCTGCAGCCGTCAACGCTGCTAATCGCATCGCTGATGGCATCAATTGTTTTCCGGTTCCTGCCTTCTGAAAAATTTGGTACACATTCAATTATTTTTGTCATCGTTTCGCCTGCACTGTTTTTAAATCGAAATCAACCGGCAACTCCGACTTTGATTCCTTTTTTATATACTTCCTCAACGGGTGATACACCTGCATGATAAGCAAGAATTGCAGGAGACTGGCCATCAAGAATCAGAAAATCAGCCTGTTTGCCAACATCAAGACTTCCTACCTTGTCTGCCATGTCTACCGCATAGGCCGCATTGAGTGTCGCACCCACAAGAGCTTCTGCCGGGGACAATTCCATATTCAGCACCGCAAGGCCGAATACAAACGGCATAGACTCTGTGAAGCTCGAGCCGGGATTGCAATCTGTTGCCAAAGCTACGGCAAGATCCTTGCCAATCATCGTTCTTGCACGCGCATAAGGTTTCCGCAAGCTATAAGCAGTGGCAGGAAGCAGCGTTGCAACAACTCCGGCCTCTGCCATTGCCTCGATGTTTTTATCACTTGCAGCCAGCAGATGATCTGCCGATAAAGCACCAATCTCCGCTGCAAGACCTGCTCCGCCAAGATCGTGCACTTCATCAGCGTGAATCTTCACCGCCATTCCTAAATCAAGAGCAGCTTTCAGCAGACGGCGGCCCTGATCGATCGAAAAAACACCCTCTTCACAGAAAATATCACACTGAGTCGCAACTCCCTGCTCAATAACTGCCGGGAGCATCTCATCTATCAGTAAAGAAATAAAATCATCAGATCTGTCTCTGTATTCAAGCGGAATTGCGTGGGCCCCAAGAAAGGTGGCAACAATATCGACAGGGCTGTTTTCAGATACACAAGAAATTGCTTTAAGCATTTTCAGCTCGTTCTCCGTATCGAGACCGTACCCGCTTTTAATCTCCATTGTGGTCGTTCCAAAGCTCAGAGCACGCAATACATGTTTTTTTGCATTGCTGTAAAGTTCATCAACACTTGCATGGGCTACCGCTTGTACAGAAGAAAGAATTCCACCACCTCTCTTCAGAATTTCAAGATAAGGTGTTCCTGTCAATCTCAGCTCAAATTCTTTTTCCCGCAATGCTGCAAAACAGCAATGGGTATGGGGATCGACAAATCCAGGGATCAGACACCTGCCTTCACAGTCGTGTGCTTCACTCAAACGTTTTGGATCAACATGTTTGAGGATCTCTTCTTCATGTCCGATTCCAGCGATCAGGCCATCTTCAATGAGGAGCGCACCTTTCTCATAGTCAGCGAGCAGTCCCTGATCACTTCCGGAAAGAGGCCTACCCCGGTCAACAGGAGTAAAAATTCTGGCATTATGAAAAACATTTGCAGACACAGCTGTTATCTCCAGGTCACGTTATTTTATCTGAGAGAAAAAATCCTTTACCAAATTAGTTACAAGCGATTCCTCAACCAGGAACGGAATGGTAATTTGATCACCGTTATCATTTTTCCGGTTATACTCAACAGCAGTTTCCATGGCGTTATCATTGCGGCTCCAGTTACGACGGGCCACTCCTCCCATAACATCCCACGACATTGCTGATCTGATGATTGAGTCTACCTGTTCACTTCCGTCAAGAACCAGGCCGAACCCACCATTAATGGCCTTGCCGATTCCGGTACCGCCGCCATTATGCAATGCAACCAGGGACATGCCGCGGGCAGCATTTCCAGCAAAACAGTGCGTAGCCATATCGGCACAAACGTTACTGCCGTCTTTTATGTTTGCCGTCTCTCTGAATGGTGAATCAGTTCCACCCGGATCATGGTGGTCTCTCCCCAGTATGACAGGGCCAATTTCTCCGTTTCTAACCATCTCGTTGAACTTCAGGGCAATGGCAATACGGCCTTGAGCATCGGAGTAAAGAATACGGGCCTGACTGCCGACCACCATCTTATTTTCCTTGGCATCCCGTATCCAGATATAATTGTCCCGATCTTCTGCACGACGTTCAGGGTTAATACATGACATGGCTGCCAGGTCGGTTTTATCAAGATCCCCCGATTTTCCGCTCAGACAGACCCAGCGGAACGGGCCGTAACCATAATCGAAAATCGGCCCCATGATATCTTCAAAATATGAGGGATAAATAAAGCCATCCTTTGCATCAATACCGTTCCTGGAAACCTCAACCACACCGGCATCAAAAACTGCCTTCAGAAAAGCGTTTCCATAGTCAAAGAAAAAAGTTCCCTGCTCCGTCAAGGCTTTAACCGCATCAATATGGCTTTTGAGACTCTTGTTCACAAGAGAGATAAACGACTCCCGATCCTCGGCCAAAAGCCTTGTCCGCTCTTCAAAGCTGATTCCCTGTGGGCAATAGCCGCCGTCGTAGACAACATGGCAGGAGGTCTGGTCCGACAAAAGATCTACTGACACCTTGTGCTCAGCCAGATATTCCAGAAGATCCACCACGTTGCCATGATAGGCGATAGAGGTGTTCTTTTTTCCCGCAACAGCTTTTGCAGCAATTGAAACGACTTCCTCCAGTTTGTCTGAAACTTCATCGACCCATCCCTGGGTATGCCGTGTCTGAATACGAGAGTAATCGACTTCTGCAGTAATTGAGACAGCGCCAGAAATTTTGGCAGCTTTTGGCTGGGCTCCACTCATACCGCCGAGACCTGATGAAACAAACAAGAGCCCGGCAAGATCACCTTCTGCAGGAACACCACACATCCGACGCCCCGCATTGAGCAGGGTGTTGTATGTGCCGTGAACTATTCCCTGAGGCCCAATATACATCCAACCTCCAGCGGTCATCTGGCCGTATGATGAGACCCCCATCTGGGCAGCAATCTCCCAGTCATCCGGGTTATCATAAAGCCCGACCATCAGCCCGTTGGTAATAATAACCCTGGGATTATCAGGGCTTGACTTAAAGAGTCCGAGCGGGTGCCCCGACTGCATGACAAGTGTCTGGTTGTCGGTCATTTCCTGGAGGTATTTCTGGATAAGATTATACTGCATCCAGTTCTGACAGACACTACCGGTCTCTCCATATGTCACGAGTTCATATGGGTATAGAGCAACATCGAAGTCCAGATTATTGTCCATCATGAGCTGAAATGCCTTCCCGGCAAGGCATTTACCATCATATTCCTCAACGGCTTTCGCCTTGATTGATCCCTGGGGACGGTAGCGATAACCATAAACACGACCGCGAGTCCCCAGTTCTTCCATAAACTCCGGGATCAAAACAGCATGATGTTTTTCGGGCACATAGCGAAGTGCATTTTTCAAGGCAAGCGCTGCCTGGTCTGCAGTCAACCGGAATCCCCGGTCTGGTGCTCGACGTATTCCTTCTTTAAAAACAGTCTCTTCCGGAAAATTATAATCAAGCCGTATTTTCATAGATGCGCTTATATTATCGTTGGTAATCATAACCACCCTCTCAGAACGATATAATTATAAATAAAATAGTAAAAGAACAGGCTGAACAATAGCATAGCGAAACATGTATATACAACATCTTTAAGGCTCACAGTATATTGTTTCCTCAAGAATATCTCCTTCATCGATAGTCGAAAACAAGGCGAAGCATCATTTTCGGAAAATTACTGTACCCGATTATAACATTTTATTTCAATGATATAACGTAAAAAAAGCAGGCACAGTCCCATCCGGAAGACAACATTGATTTTTAGTGTTTCTCTTCCTGAAATCTTGCCGTTCATCAAAATACTTGCGAGCGTTATCAATTGTATATACAATTGATTGCAGTTATAAGTATAATAACAGAAATAATATTCATAAAAGAGACGTTATCAATCTTGTAAAGACAGTACCAGGAGAGAAAGATGAACAGCTCCAATCAAATCAGAATTGTTCCTGGCACCCTTACCCTTAAGCAGTTACGGCTCATTAACAGCGGCCCTGTTCAACTGAGTCTGGCAAACGAGTGTATCGAGCAGATAGAGGCATCCGTTCGTACTGTCAGAAATGTTGTCGAGAATGGCAGAGTTATCTACGGAATCAATACCGGTTTTGGGCTTCTGGCAAAAACAATTATTCCAAAAGACGAGCTTGAACACCTGCAGCATTCGATCGTTCTCTCGCATGCGGCAGGCGTCGGCAAGTTGATGAAGGAGTCAACAGTCCGGCTGATGATGACACTTAAAATAAACAGCCTGGCAAGAGGATATTCCGGCATCCGTCTGGAAGTAATAGAAGCTCTTATCACCCTGGTAAATGCAGAGGTGTTCCCCTGCATACCTGAAAAAGGATCTGTTGGAGCATCGGGTGACCTTGCTCCACTTGCACATATGAGTACTGTCTTACTCGGAGAAGGAGAAGCAACCCACCAAGGAGAAAGGCTTTCCGGAAAAGAAGGACTTGCAATAGCAGGCCTTAAGCCGATTATTCTCGGGCCAAAAGAAGGACTTGCACTTCTTAACGGCACCCAGGCTTCGACCGCACTTTGCCTGCAGGGACTTCTGCTCTCGGAGGACCTCCTTGCCGCGGCAATTGTCACCGGCAGTCTGAGTGTCGAAGCCGCTTTGGGCAGCAGAAGGCCTTTTGCCTCTCTCGTCCACAAAGTCCGCGGTCATCAAACACAAATAGACATTGCTGCCAGTTACCGTTTATTGCTTGAACACAGCGAAATAGAAAAATCCCATAAAGGTTGTGAAGCAGTACAGGACCCATACTCTCTCAGATGTCAGCCCCAGGTAATGGGAGCCTGCCTCAGCCAGATAAGAAATGCCGCTGAAACCCTTGTCGTTGAGGCAAATGGTGTCTCAGATAATCCGCTGGTTTTTTCGAAGGAGTGCGACATTATCTCCGGGGGTAATTTCCATGCCGAACCGGTAGCAATGGCAGCGGACAACCTGGCACTGGCACTGGCCGAAATCGGTGCTCTTTCGGAACGGCGCATGGCCTTACTGATAGATACCCACATGAGCAACTTGCCGCCGTTTCTTGTTGAAAAAGGAGGACTGAACTCAGGATTTATGATCGCCCAGGTCACTGCAGCAGCACTGGCCAGTGAAAACAAATCACTTTCTCATCCCGCCTCAGTCGACAGCCTGCCAACCTCCGCCAACCAGGAAGATCATGTTTCCATGGCCACATTTGCAGCCAGAAGACTTGCGGATATGGCCGAGAATACTGCAGGAATTTTGGCGATTGAGTTATTAGGCGCCTGCCAGGGAGTAGACTTCAGAGCCCCGCTGAAAACATCGCGCCCTCTTGAACAGGCAAAGGCAATGCTCCGAAAAGAAGTACCGTTTTATGATAAGGACCGCTATTTCGCCCCCGATATAGCCAAGGCAACAGAGCTGATAGTTTCCGGGGAATTTAACGAACTGGTTGAGGACACCCTCTTGCCAAGTACAAGTGAAAATACAATTCATCAGTAAAAATGGGTGAGGACCTGGAATGGTTAAGAAACGAACACCGCCCCTCTACAGAAAAATTAAAATTTTTATCCTGGACAAGATAGAAAAAGGCGAGTGGCGGATAGGCTCAAAAATATCTTCAGAATCTGAACTGGTAGCACAGTTCAACACATCCAGGATGACTGTTAACAGAGCCGTACGTGAATTAACCTCAGAAGGCAAGCTTATCCGCATGCAGGGTAAGGGAACTTTTGTTGCCTCACCAAAGCCTCAGTCCTCTTTTTTTGAAATCACTTCAATGGCTCAGGAAATAAGCAAAAGCGGTGGAAACTATTCATGTCTGGTGCACCTGCTTGGCGCCGAAAAGGCAAACCCGACACTCGCCGCTGAGATGAACCTGAAAGCATACACCTCAATATTTCATTCTGTTTTTGTCCATAAAGATAACGACACTCCTATCCAGTTAGCAGACAGATTCATCAATCCCGCAATTGCCCCAGACTACCTCAATCAGGATTTCCAGGCAATCTCTCCTGCTGATTATCTTCTCCAGCTTGCCCCAGAGTACAGCGCAGAGCATATTGTTGAGGCATTACTGCCTGATGCCTGGATAAGAGAGCTTCTCCAGATAAACGAATCCGAACCCTGTCTGGCTCTTCATCGAACAACATGGGTCGGTGGTATCGTTGCGACAAAAAGCTGCTTCTATTACCCCGGTTCCCGCTACAGGCTTGGCGGTAGATTCACCTCAACAGCAGCAGCATAATCTTGCGCCACAATGCTATGCATCACAGCCTTATTTCCTTCAATTACTCCGGCTCATCGTGACACTGAGCACAGTCCTGAGAAATCGTTTTACCGAACTCCGGTTCATGCTCAGTAAGTATTGATTGTTAAAAGAGAGAAAACCAGGAGTTTATCAAAGACTCGAAGGGAATAATTACGACTCATCATGTACAGATATCTAACAGTCTAAAAGGAGTGGGATGATGCTTACCATAGATAATGCACTTACGCCAGCGGCACTGGAAAAGAAGTTGAATAACATGTTTGACGCGGCGACCCAAAAGATCGTGGCCATAGAAAACTCGTGGGATCCTTCACGGGGAACACCGGTCTATACCGTCAAGGGCCAATATACTTCCCGCGGCTGGACCGAATGGACCCAGGGCTTTCAGTTCGGCTGTGCACTCCTGTTGTATGATGCAACCGGTGAGAAACGGTTTCTTGATTCAGGACGTGATAATACGGTAGAGCACATGGCTCCACACATCAGCCATATTGGTGTTCATGATCATGGATTCAATAATGTCAGCACCTATGGCAACCTGCTGCGGCTGATGCATGAAGGGCGTATTCCTGAGAATGGGAGAGAAAAAGAGTTCTACGAACTCGCCATAAAATTGACTGGCGCCATTCAGGCAGCACGCTGGACAAAGATGCCCGGCAGTCTCGGGTTCATCTATTCCTTTAACGGACCCCATTCTCTGTTTGCCGATACCATCAGAACGGTGAGGGCTTTAACCCTGAGCCATCAGCTCGGCCATGTCTTGATGGGCGAGCAGGATGAGAAAATCAACCTGCTCAGAAGGGGGCTGCAGCATTCTGAAACAACGGCACGGTACAACGTCTTCTTTGGCGAGAACCGGGACTCCTATGATATCAGGGGCAGGGTCGCCCATGAAACGATATTCAACGTTCATAACGGAACATATCGCTGCCCCAATACCCAACAGGGCTACTCACCCTACACCACATGGACTCGCGGACTTGCCTGGATCTTCAGTGGATTTGCAGAGCTGCTTGAATACATCGATACCCTTGAAGAGAGCGAATTCAAGACTCTGGTGCCAGAACTTTACGCGGACAAGCAGGCTGCCATCAAGCGTTTTATTGCGGTAATAGAAGCGGTTGCCGATTTCTATCTGGAACATGCAACCACCGACGGAATTGTTTATTGGGATACTGGTGCTCCGGGCCTTGTCACCATGGGTGATTATATGGACCGACCGGCTGATCCGTATAATGATTTTGAGCCGGTTGATTCTTCCTCCGCCGCTATCTGCGCTCAGGGCTTCCTGCGGATTGGCAGGTATCTTAAAACCAATGGCGAGGTGACCAGGGGAGAGCGATATTTTCAGGCCGGGCTCACCATTGCCGGTACCCTGCTGGCGGAGCCGTATCTGTCCAGCGATCCGACGCATCAGGGGCTTCTGCTTCACTCGGTATATCACCGTCCCAACGGCTGGGATTATGTCCCGCCCGGGCAGAAGGTGCCGTGCGGCGAGTCCTGCATGTGGGGGGATTACCACCTGATGGAACTGGGTGTTTATCTCCAGCGCCTTGCCAACAATGGCATCTACCATAAATTTTTCCTAGGTGAACAGGAACCGGTGTCTGTATAGTGAGAGTCTGCAGTGTTCCTCTTTATAAAAGGTGACAGCGATGAAAAGCAAAACAATTCGGTGGGGCATCCTCGGTGCAGGTGACGTCTGCGAGGTTAAAAGCGGGCCGGCATTTCAGCGGGCAGAACACTCTGAACTGGTGGCGGTGATGCGTCGAGATAGTGCCAAAGCAGAGGATTTTGCCCGACGACATGGTGTTAAGAGATGGTACGATTCGGTTCCTGAGCTGCTCGGGGATCCTGAAATCGATGCCATTTATATCGCCACTCCGCCTCGTTATCATCTTGAACATACGCTTGCCGCCCTGGATGCAGGCAAGGATGTCTACCTCGAAAAGCCGATGGCGATGAATGCTGATGAGTGTCGCCAGATCATAGAGGCAGAAGCGAAGAGTAAAAACAAGATCGCCCTGGCCCATTATCGACGGGCCTTGCCGGCATTTACCAGGATTGGAGAACTGATTGAAGACGGTACGCTTGGCACCGTGAGGCTTGCTGAGCATAGCTTTTTTCTGCCGGAGAGCAATACTATTATCCCTGACATTGGTGACAACTGGCGGGTTAATCCGGCCATTTCCGGGGGAGGGCTTTTTCATGATTTGTCTCCCCATATGTTTGATCTGCTCCTAGTCTATTTTGGTCAGCCACGTGCCTATGACGGATTCTCCCTCCTGCAGAACAGCAAATCTTCCGCTGATGATTTTGTCCAGGGTACGATTCGCTTTGAAAACAATATCGTTTTCAGGGGGTGCTGGTGTTTTACCGTCGCTGAAACTGCAGTTTCAGAATCCCTGGTGATCACCGGTAATAAGGGCCAGGTGTCGTGCACCTTCTTTGGAGATGAGATGCGCCTGCGCACTGCAGAGGGTGAGCAGCTTATCCCGTTTACCAATCCCGCAAATATCCAGCAGCCGATGATCGAGCAGGTTTGCCGTTACTTTCTTGGTGAAATACCCTGTCCCTGTCCAAGCAGTGATGGGCTCATGGTAATGGAGCTAATTGATGCATTCAGCCGGGGCAGAAAGGGAGGTAGTTAATTTTTGATTTTCAGTAATTTTTCATGACAATATCTGTATAAATGCAATAGCAATGTTACCAAGGTAAAATTACCTAACAATAGTGTTGAAGCGAGAAGATAATGCTACCAAAAGTAATTCTATACGAAGAAGTTCCGGAAGACCTCCTGGCCCGCCTGAACCAACAGACTGATCTGACCGTTCTCGAGACCTTCGAAGGAGTCTCTGATTCTGGCATAAAAAGCCAGCAAGACTCTGAACTGGATACTCAATGTCAGAAGGGGATTGTCGGTAACTGATGAAAGTAAACTCTGCAAGCGACGTCCCGGGGAACAACCGTCCTGTCCTGATGATGTCTATGCTGATTGTGGCGGTGTTCTTCTCGATGGCTTCCCGGGCGATATTCTCCCCGCTGATGCCATCTCTTCAGAGGGAGATGGGCGTCACGCTGTCTATTGCCGGTACACTTTTTCTTCTTCTCAGTATCAGTTATGTCGTTGCCATGCTGTTTTCAGGATTTCTTGCCGCCCGTATAGGTCACGGCAAGACAATTGTTACTGCCTTGGCTGGTATTAGTTTTGGCCTGCTTGTTTCTGCAGTCGCCCCCGGTGTTATACTGCTTGCAGTTGGCATGCTTCTTATTGGTGCGGGAGCAGGCGCTTACCCGCCGTCCGGTATTGTCATGATCAATACTAATATAAGCGTGCGGAGAAGGAGCACGGCATTCTCGTTTCATGAAATCGGCCCCAACCTGGCCATGCTCTTTTCACCTCTCATGGTACTGATTATGGAACCGTGGTTCGGCTGGCGGGGGGTCTTGCTCTGGATGGCTCTCGTCTGCGGGCTTGCAGCAGTGGCATTCTGGCGCTGGGGAGCAGCCGAAAGCGGAATCGGAGCACCACCCGATCTCAGTACGATCCGAACGATACTGCGCCTGCGCACTACCTGGGTCGGGATGGTTATCCTGTCAGCCGCCTTGGCAGGTTTGCATGGGGTATATGCAATCCTGCCTGCCTACCTGGTTACCGAGTATTCTCTCTCTTCGCAGTACGTCAATTTTTTGTTAACCTGTTCACGCGTTTCCGGCGTAATGCTTCTGCTGCGTACGGGGTGGATTATTCAACGTTTTGGCAGAAGGAGAACGATAGTTGTCGTGCTGCTCTTCTCCAGCCTCTTTACTGCCCTGATCGGCTTTGTACAGGGTATCTGGATTACTGTTGTGGTAATTGCCCAGCCGGCCCTTCTGGCCGTGATGATTCCAGCACTCATTTCTTGTGTTGCGGATATTGGAGAAGCCCGCTACCAGAATATTACCTACGCGGTTATTATTACCGCAGGAGTTGGTTTAGGGGCGGGGGTGGCTCCTGCTATGCTCGGTTTGGCTGGTGATCTGGGGGTAGGGTGGCTCGGGTTTCTTACCCTGGCATGCTATATGGTATCAGCGGTCGCTTTTATGAAAGCAACACCCGGTTTTGGACGGGATTAAGCGTACAGACAGTAACGTCAAAAGATATTTGGTTTGCAGTACCGAGTGAAACAAATCTTCCCGCATATGGTCTTGCGGACCCTTGATTTCGGTCTGGGTTCATGCTGGATACGGTTGCTTGAAGGTCCTGCGGTAAACGAGTTGTTTGGCTGGGATGAGAACGTCTATACAGTGGCTTTTCTTCCCATTGGCTATCCGGCAGAATCCCCTTGTCCCAGAAAGCGGATCCTTCTGGAGGATATGCTTTTATAGATCGTTGGCTCGCCATGCATTGTAACGGATAATAGAATCTGCCTGACAGATCATAGTGCCAGGCACCGATAAAGGAGAGAAGATGATGAGTGTTGATTTGTTAAGAGGATTTTTAGGCTGGTGCGCAATACTTAATATGGCAGTATTTCTCTGGTGGTTTTTGTTCTACATGCTGGCCCATGACTGGCTGTACACCTTCCATGGGAAATGGTTTAACCTGAGTCAGCAACAGTTTGATGGGATTCACTATGCCGGTATGGCCGCATATAAAATAGCCATATGGCTGTTCGTTATCATCCCTTACCTGGCCTTGCGCATCGTCGTTTGACAGAACACCACCGTTGCTGTCCTGAGATCAGAGAGTAACCGGAAGCATATCAACATGACAGACGGTCTTCATGAGTAAGGTAAAGGTTGCCAGTATAAACCCCTACCATTGCAATGACATTCGTCTCCGTAGGCTATCAGGAAGAAGGTTAATTACTGCTCAGCCAGGTTAGGATAAGATTGCCAGTGGCAAGCTCCTTCTTGACCTCTGTACCGTCCAGGTTGGAGTCATCCCAGGTCTCGTAATCGGCAAACTCATCATTGGGAGGCAGGAAAGCGTTCGCTCAGGTATCGTATCGTGTCGCTGTTTCATAACTGTTACAAAACCATCCTGAATCCAAGGCTGAAGACCGAGGCACTGTCGAACTCACGAGTGAAGGCCGGGTCGATGACATACTGGTAACTCAACCTCGTGTCCAGGTCGGGAAAGAGGGGAAACCGGTAGAAGACTTCCAGGTTATATTCATCGCGAGTTTCTTCGTAGGTTGAATCCACCCAGTTAGCGGCGAGACCTATGACATCATTCTTCAGTCCGATAGTACCTAACGGATCATAGAAGAGAAGATGCGCTCCGGCCTGGTTATCGTAGATTGCCGCTCCATCCCAGCTCGTACCCCACCGCAGGACCCCCACTGCCCGGCCGTCATCTGTCAATTCCTGCTCGAGTTTGACCGTCATCCCCCAACCATCGAGGCCGGTGTTGGCGTTGATGGGCGTCCCGTCTTCGGTGCCGTCGGTGTGCCAGACTGTGAGCTTCGAAAAACCGGCCTTCTCGGTCCTGGGAGCGATCTTAAAACCAAGCTCGACCGCTGTGTAGAAATCGCCTGCGCTTATATCGCCGAAATCATACCGGTCGCCATTCGAGTCCGCCACAAGTCCCAGAATCTTGAACTGCTCGTTGTAATGCCAGACACCCACGAGCCCCAGTCCCGAGTCACAATACCCGCTCACAAACAATCCGGTGCCGGCATTGGGGAGAAAGGTGGTAACAGGACTGATGTGTTGGGACGTCGCCAGGATGGAATCTGTTGTGATCTTGCCGATGCGGTAGGCCCACTTCGTCTTCGGACCGCCCTGCTGCCAGTAGAGGTTTCTTATGAGGAACGTCGGGTCATACTTTGAAAAGGCGTTCGCTGTACCACCCGCGGCGGCCACGTTGCTGAATCCAATGGTTTGCGGTCCCGTGGTCCCATAGTCGTACCGGCCTTCGAGGTGGAAGTACAGTTGCCCCAGGGTCGGTTTCTCTCTATTGATTAGATCCCATGCCGCAACGAAGTCCATGTCCGTGTCTGTCCCATAATCGTCCGTGTCGGGTAGCACATCGGACACCCACTGGAAGAGATGGTTGAAGGTCAATCCCAGCCTGATGTGGGTCGCCTCGTAGATACCGTCCGACGCCCGGCCGGTCCCGTCGTGGAGCCATTTCAACGGAGATACGGGAAGGAGTGACTCTCGTTGGGTATTTCGTTCCTGAATTTCATTCAGCATGGTCCCCGGATCCTCGGGGTCGCTGCTAATCGACGAGTGAGACCCACCACCACTTGACACCGCACTCTTCTCATCGGCATGTGCGGTTGCCATCGCGGAGCAGCTCAATAATCCCAACCATATAACCAAGACTATTAATTGATATCCCATAATATCATCCCTCGAATTAGTATCTCCCAAACCGTTGGATTGGTTAATCCAACTAGAATAAGAACCATTTAAGGCACTATCTTCTCTCAACAACCGATAAGCAGGGTGACGATCATGCCACCCTGCCATCTGAATAGATGTCTCGTATTTCGCTCAGCCTGATGGAATCTGCCGTCGATTGAACGAAGCAGTCTATACTTGTGTCGCGATGAAGCGGTATCTGGTTTGTGGCTAAATAGCTCTTCCTCAGCCCACCTCGACCGTACCGTCCTCGTGGATAGCGATAGGATCGTCATTGTTTACAGCCTCCAGAAACTCGTCTCCAAGCAGATCGATCGTTATGATGCGCTTCTCCATCCAGATATCCTCGATAAAGAGGCCGGCTGCCGAGACCGAGTCAATGTGGTTGGAGAACAACATTGCCTTAGGTCCCACGCCCATCTCCGTCACGCCCATGATGGCGGCTCCACCCAGGGTCGAGCCGATCGTCTGCGGTGTGCAAAGAATGCAGTTGGCAAGGTCCTTCTGGTAGAGTTCCTTGTTGTCGGCGTCCGTGCACGGTGCCTTGTCGGTCACACCTCCGAACATGTTTTCAAAGTAAGACCCCGTTGTATTGAAGGGTTGTTTTGAAACAAGCGCTTTTCCCTCGAGTTCACCGGGAAGCAACGGCCTTCCCTGGAATGTTTTCTTAGCCATTATGTATCTCCTCTGTTACATCGCTATTGTGTTTGCTGATATTCAGCCTTGTAATTTACATCACTCACGCGCTCTCAGGCATTTTCCCTGTGATACAGATCTCCAGAAGAACGTCATCCGGGAAATAACGGGATGAAGAGTACTTCCGTGTCTTGTTCGAATTCGTTACGGCAAACTCGGTTTCCTGGTAGCCTTTCAGACCTGTGAACATGACCGCGCACATGTTCGAGAAGGACATCCCGGCACGCTTCATGTCGCGGACCAGCACCGGGTGATCGTCGAGCAGATGGTCCCTTACTACCAAGGGGGTGAACAGGTGCATCGGCACTTCCAACTTCTTTTGATCCCGCTTTTTCAAGGCCTCGGTAACATTCGTGCCCCAGGTAAAAATCTCATGGTAAGAGCTATGTGGACAGCCTATGAAACAGCGGGTGGGTTTGGCATCCTTCTTTGACCAGAGATTCGGATAGTTTTTGGTGATCCTTTCCATCTCGGCGTCATCGACGACGTAGGTCTGGTAATCCTTGACTAGGAGCTTCTTTCCTTTCTCTTTGGCATCGGGGGTTACTCCTTCCACGTGGTAGAGACCGACCGCGCCGTTGGCGGCGGTGGAACTGCCCATGGACTTGAGCAAATGCATGTTCTCCTTGGTTACCTCGCCGCCGAAATACTTTTCGACGCCCACGACGTAGGGCACGTCTTCGCTCACCTTCATGCCGATGGCCGCGCCCAAGGTACCCCAATCCGGCTCTTTCGTCGTCTTCACATCGATCACCCATTTGGCCATGCGGCCCTCATCGGTCATGAGACCGAAATAAGGGGCCTTGCCGAGCAAGGAACAGAGTAATTCCATACCGGTGGCGTTACGGTTGGTGCGGACTCCGAGCACTGAATTACCGAAATTTACGGCGGAAGATTCGGCCCAGGCGACGTAGGTGCCAGGCTCCGGAGCGTTGCCTATCTCTGACAGGTAACAGGCACAGCTCCGGGTGCGCAGCCCCTCGCCGCCAAGCTTGTTGTGCATGCGATCCAGCTCCGGTTGGAGCGTGTAGGCATTGAACACCATTTCCATTTCATCTGGCTCGTACGTGACGTTGTAGAGATCAAAGGGGCGGGGATTGATAGTGTAGGGCTGATAGGTCTTCAGCCCCTCATCGACACATCGGTTGAAGACATCAAGCAACGCCGCGATATACGGAGGGCCATTAAAAAAAGAGGAGTGCGGTCTTCCCCCGAGGTCCACCAGTTTTTCGGCGCCAAAGGCATTGCCGTGTGCGACGACTGTTTTCATCACCTTGGCCAGCGCCTCGCCCTTTTTACCGTCCATGATGTCCTGTTCTTCCTTGGTCAGAGCCATCTGGTGCGGAGGTTTTGATGGATCATACTTGAAGTCGGCGCGAGAACTGCCTGTGCCGTTGGCCTTGTAATTGGGATCCCGCTTCCCTCCTTCTCCAAGACCAAGCATATCGGAGGTGACCATACTCCCGACCCAGTCCGGAACAGCACCAGTCCCTGAGGCTGCAGAGGACATTGCAGCAATGGCCTCCTCACTTCGGAGAAGTAAGGATCCGGGTGAAAGTGCAACAGCTCCTAATGCCACCGAAGACGACACTTTGATAAATTCTCTACGATCCATAATCTGTTTCTCCTCGTTAAAATTGATAGAAAATGTATATACCAATTTACTTACCCATACTTTGTATGCCTGATTTTACACACAATGTCTCACCAAGGACCTTGGTAGCGCCGTTCAACACTGAGAAATCATTGCCTATAAAATGTTTATCCATAGCCTGGCGTGTTTTCCACTCTCCAACAACGATATAGGTGCTCTCTTTTTCAGTATCCCGATACAGACCTAACTCCAG
>RCNC010001561.1_pt1 | contig 15446 bp, 13 predicted proteins | sample 2041301 | NCBI WGS metagenome assembly RCNC01 (sample SAMN09708231, study PRJNA481090) | Marine sediment metagenome, whole genome shotgun sequencing project. | biome: marine sediment; feature: ocean; material: sediment; isolation source: Sewage treatment plant 13A marine sediment (STP13A) ... | reverse complement strand
AGGTACCGAAAAGAGGTGGATGCGGGCCGGCTGGGCATTCAGGACCTCCGGATCGGTAACGGCCCGGAAGCTCCGGATCGCACGGTCGATGGCAGGTCCATTCTGGCCCCATGCGCTGGGCGTTCCGACTCCCATAATCTGGAAGAGGACACCCTGGTGGTAGGCGAAACCCACCTTTCCGTCGAGCCTGGAGTCCCCATCCATCACAAAGAAATCCGCCGTCGAGGCCGGGATGCCATTGATGGACTCCCCTGAAGTTCCTGACACCTGTACGCCTTCCTGGGCCACGAAAGCGGTCATTGCCTCCCTGGGGCTGGATCCATCCGCAACGGTCATCATCACGAGGGCGTCCTCACCCGGGCTTATCCCCTGCACAGCTTGTTTGAGATTCTTGCCCTCCCAGCCGGAGGGAAGGGTGATCTCGAACGCCATGCCAGGGTGGAGGAACCGATTGTCCTTGAAATACCCCTCCCTGGGGTTCTCGCCGAAAACCAGGCCTTCCACATAGGGAAGGTAATCCTCAGTACCAATTCGGAGGGGTCCGGCCGGGGCCGGTGACCGTGCAGCGGCCTCTCGGATATTCCCTTCTCGATTTTCCGGAGTCGGATGGGTGGAGAGCATCTGGGGGACCCTCCCTCCTTCCTCCGTCCCGGAGACGTCCGCCAACATGGCCATGACGTCGGCAAGTTCCTGGGAATCGTACCCCAGACCACCCATGTAGCGGACCCCCAGCTCATCAGCCTGCCGCTCGTCATCTCGGGAGAATTTCAGCTCGAAGAGCTGGAGAGGCGCAAACACCAGGCCCACAGCGTTCTCAACTCGCGACCCGAGGATACCGGCGAGTCTCGGGGCGACCCCGGTCAGCTGGGCTCGGGAAAGCTGCTCTACCGAATGGCGAGCGGTCACATGGCCGATCTCGTGCCCCAGTACTCCGGCCAGTTCGGCCTCCGAATCCAGGTAGGCGAGGATTCCCCTGGTGACGTAGATATACCCTCCAGGTAGGGCGAAGGCGTTGATCACCGGCTCGTCCAGGACCCGGAATGTCCACGGCAGGTGCGGTCGTTCGGAAGCATCAGCCAGGGCTCTTCCCAGGTTCTGCACGTAACGCTGAATGGACTCGTCGTCATAGAGACCCATTGCGGCCACGATTTTCGGATCAGACCCCCGGCCCAACTGGATCTCCTCTTCTTCCGAGAAGAGGGCCAACTGGCGACTCCCCGTGGCAGGGTTCACGGCGCAGCCGGTCAAAAACGAAAGCCCAACCGTCAAGCCGACAGCCACTGCACCAAGAAACGGCTTGCTTTTAGTAAATCTCATTACCCCGCCTCGCCTGAATTTTGGATGGGAGATGAACCACTTTAGGGTATCCTGGATACATGGAAGAAAAGGTCGCCGGTGATCTGACGAAACCCCTGTAACACCAAAGTGTAATGCCAATCTTCCGGCCTAGGGACTATCTTTTTATTGTGACCGATGCAGGCTACAGGCTTTTTGCGGCCGATGCTCGGGCGAGAAGGAAATATGGCCGGGAACTTCGGGGAAACGCCTGGAGTATACTAGGTTTATTGATTACAGCAGGAAGTTCGTTTCTTTGTCAAAACCGAATGAAGGGTGAATCTATGCGACTGAGTCAAGTTGGAGAATCTCTATTCTCAGGGCGGGTGTGGGGCCGGTTGGCCACCTTCGGCCTGATCCTGGCGGTGGGAGCCTGCTATCCGGGCGACGGACCCTCCGATGTCGATGACCTGGATGTCGTACTGACCTTGTACGACCAGGACGTGAACTTCGGGAGCTATCAAACCTTTGCAATGCCCGACACCGTCATGCACGTGAACAACGACACACTGGAAGCCCTCCTCCCGGTCCCTCGCACCAACGATGGGCTCATCCTGGATCTGGTCGCCAGCAACATGGTCGCCGCTGGGTTCACTCGCGAACTTGATCCACTGGCCAACGGAGCCGACCTGATCATGCTGGTCGGGGCCATTGGCACCGAGCAGACCGAGTACTGGGCCTATTATGATTGGTCCTACTACTGGGGCTATTATCCAGGTTGGGGCTACCCCGGATACGGGGGATATAACCCGGGCTACGGATGGTACTATCCGCCCGCGTACGTGGGGAGCACCACCTTCGAGCAGGGGAGTCTTGTCCTCACCCTGGTCGATCCCAACGCCGCCGCCGGCGAAGCTATACCCGTCGTATGGTCGGGTGTGGTGAGGGGACTCATGAACTATGGTGGGGCTACCACTCGCATCACCACCACGATCAACCAGGCGTTTTCCCAATCCCCTTACCTGAGCCGATAGGCTAAAGGAGCAAATGATGAGAAACATAATTAAGGTTGCTTCTTTAGCGCTCTTCCTTCTCTCGACCATGGCCGTGGATGCGAGCGCCCAGTACCAGGAATGGTGGGGGGCCGTCAGCTACCAGGGGTCTATGCCCGGCGGTGATACCAAAGACTTTACCGACAGTTTCAGTTGGAGGGGCATCGGGCTCGAAGGTCGGACATCGATCAAATCGAACGTCTCGGTGGGGGGCTTCGTCGGGTGGAACGTGTTCAGCGCTTCGACGGACGATCTCATCTCTCTTGGTGGGGCAGACATATCGGGCTTTCAGACCCGATTTGTGAACGCCATGCCTCTGCTGGCCACCGCGCACATCTACTCTGGTTCACCCGGGGGTGTCAGGACTTATCTGGGCGGCGGGATCGGAACCTACTGGATCGAAAACCGATTGGAACTGGGCCGGACCGCCCTGACAACGAGCAATTGGCATTTCGGGCTGGCTCCCGAAATCGGCGTCATTCTCCCCAGGGACAGCTTCGCGGCAGGGTTCCTGAGCGTTAAGTACAACTATGCCTTCGAGGCCGGAGGCATTGCGCACTCCTATTGGACCTTCGGCGTTGGTTTCGCCGCAAGCAACAAGTTCTAGTCTGCGATTGGGCTCATGAAGATAGGTGGTCCCGGCCCTCGGTCGGGGCCACCTTTTCTTTTATTCATTCCCCGAAGCGCTGCGGCCGCAACACCCGTCTTTTCGCCACAGCGTTCAGCACAGGCCTCCAACAGTGAAGAAAGGGATTGGGAAATGACCCTTGCGAGGATCGTCCGAACTCTCTTGCTCGCGATAGGGATAATTCCATTCCTGTCGGGCCAGGCCCACGCCCAGTTCAACGGTCATAACGGCCTCGGCGATTTTGGCGTCCTGTCGGGTAGCCAACCAGAGCCGGGTTTCTACGCCTCAGCGTTCTACTATCGCTACGGGACCGACCTTCTGCGGAACGGTGACGGAGACCCGGTCGGTTTCGAAACGAACGACCCGGGGGACCTCACCATCAACGCCTTTTCTCCGATTCTCTGGTGGGTGACCGACCACAAGATTTTGGGAGCCAACTACGGCGCCATGCTGGTCCTGTCCTGGGCCAACACCGGCCTGGAGGTCCCGATTCTCGACCGGACCTCCAAGACCGGGACTGCCTTCGGAGACCTCTATTTTCAGCCGATCAACCTCGGTTGGCACCGGGCACGGGCCGACTTCACGGCTGGTCTCGCCCTATTCGCCCCGACGGGCCGTTACGAGGCAGACGCCGACGATAACGTGGGCTTGGGAATGTGGACCTTCGAGCTGGCCGCAGGGACATCGGTCTTCCTGGATGAAGCTAGGAGCTGGCATCTGGCAACGACGGCCTACTACGAAACCCACAGTGAGAAGAAGGACTCGGACGCAAAAGTGGGTGACCTCCTCACGCTGGAGGGGGGACTCGGAAAATCATTTATGGGAGGATTGGCCACCGTCGGAGCGGCCTACTATGCACAGTGGAAGATAACCGACGACGATTTTGGCACCGACTTCGAACTCCCCAGTGGAACTGAGATCGGGAAACACAGGGTATTCGGCATTGGTCCTGACGTCACGGTGCCCCTGAAAACGAATGAGAAGCTGATTGCACTGCTCAATGTTCGCTATCTATGGGAGACAGGCGCCCGGACGAAGACGGAAGGACAATCCCTCGTGATCACCGCGACCTTCCCCGTTCCCAGCATCCCACTTACGTGAGCTCATCAGAATAGGTGCCGCGGTAAGGAGAAGATACGCCCCATGGACACCCCGAAACCTGCAGAATTAACCGTCTCCACGCTCGGCGAAGCGCGCGTCCCGTCGCCCCTCGTGGGTCGACGGAGCCGGTTCGTCGACGACGATCGTGGGGTATTTGTTTATTCAACGACCGAGGAGGCGCCGGACGGCCCAGCTCTCTGGTTCCAGGCGGCCGGACCGAGGCGCGATGTCTTCCATGATCCTTCCAGCGTCGTTTGCGGAATCGTGACCTGCGGCGGCCTCTGTCCAGGCTTGAACGACGTGATCCGGTCGATCGTGCTCACGGCGACGCACAGCTACGGAGTGGGCAAGATCCTCGGCTTCCGATACGGCTACTCCGGCCTCTCGTCCAACGCCCCCACTCCGCCCTACGAGCTGACTCCGGCAATGGTGGAGAACATCCACGAGCAGGGCGGCACGATCCTCGCCTCGTCCCGGGGCCCGCAGAACGTGGGGGACATGGTCGATCACCTCGTACGGCTCAACGTCGGGATTCTGTTCGTGATCGGGGGGGACGGCACGCTGAAGGGCGCATCTGCCATCCGTACCGAGATCTCGCGGCGCGGGCTCGCCATCGGAGTGGTGGGAATTCCCAAGACCATCGACAACGATCTCGTCTGGGTGCAACGAACGTTCGGTTTCACGACCGCAACCGAAGCGGCTGGTCACGCGATCCTGTGCGCCCACGCCGAGGCGCGTGGCGCGTGGAATGGGGTGGGGTTGGTCAAGCTGATGGGGCGCCACGCTGGCTTCGTCGCGGCCCACGCCACACTCGCTCGCGCCGACGTGAACTTCTGTCTCGTTCCCGAAGTACCGTTCACCCTGCACGGGAATGGGGGGTTCCTGGAGGCCCTCGAGGCGAGGCTGGAAGCCAAACATCACGCCGTTGTCGTGGCGGCGGAGGGCGCGGGCCAAGACATCCTCGCGGATCCGGAGGGCGGAGGCCGGGACGCATCGGGGAACGTGAAGCTCGAGGACGTCGGCCTCTTTCTTCGGGACAAGATCCGCTCGCACTTCAAGGCGAAGAGTCTTCCGGTGGACGTGAAGTATATCGATCCGAGCTATATGATCCGAAGCCTGCCTGCGAGAGCCCTCGATTCGGAGTTCTGTCTGCTCCTCGGTCAGCACGCCGTCCACGCGGGCATGGCCGGGAAGACAGATCTGATGATCGGCTACTGGAATGGTCATTTCACTCACGTGCCGCTGTCTCTCGTGACAGGGAGGAAACGCCGCCTGATCGTCGATGGCGAGGTGTGGCCACAGGTTCTCGAGGCGACCGGCCAGTCGGCAAACCTTCTAGGGACGCATTCATCCGGATAGAGGTGAAATGACTCTCGTATTCGTAATTCTCGGAGTAACCATCCTCCTGTTCCTCTGGAACAAGATTCCAGTGGAGTTGGTGGCGATCCTTTCGATGCTCGCCCTCGTGTTCGGCGGGATTCTTGAACCGGACCAGGCCCTCGCCGGCTTCGCGAACTCGACGGTCGTCACGATCGCGGCGCTCTTCGTAGTGGGGGCGGGGCTGTTCCGCACGGGAGTCGCGGATTGGATCGCGCAGCGGCTGATCCGCTTCGGCGGTGAGAGCGAGGTCCGGCTCACGGTAATCCTCGTGGTGATGACCGCGGTCCTTTCCGCGTTTATGAGCAACACGGGCACCGTGGCCGTACTGATTCCCACCGTAATCTCCATGGCGCGCCGCATCGGCGCCCCCCCGGCGCGGCTTCTGCTCCCAATGGCTTTTGCGGCCCAGCTCGGCGGCATGCTCACGCTGGTTGGCACGCCGCCGAACATCGTGCTGTCAGCCGCCCTCGAGGAGAGCGGGCAGCGGGCTTTCGGCTTTTTTGAGTTCTCGATGATCGGCGTCCCACTGCTCGGCATCTACCTGCTCTACGTGCTCTCACCGGCACGCAAACTCATCCGGGTCGACGAAGCGAATGAGGAGAAACGCGGTACCACCGCGAAAGAGCTCGGCGGGGACTACGGTCTACTCGGAAAGCTGTTCCGTTTGAGGCTGCAGGCCGGATCGCCGTTGATTGGGAAAACCCTCGCGGAAACGGGAATTCAGTCGACCTTCAGCGTTCAGGTTCTCGACATCCAGAAGCCGGAGCCGCCTCGAATCGCGACGTTCCTCCCGAAGCTTCCGTCCGCCCCCAACATCCCGGATCCCACCACGGTGATTGAAGCTGGATCGCTCCTCGTCGTCTCCGGAGATGAGGACAACGTTCGCCGGCTCGCCGAGGAGTGCCGGGCCGAGGTGGAGGCGCTGCTGCCGGGTTCTCGCGCACTGCCGCGGGAGTACGGCGTGGCGGAAATCGTCCTTACCCAGCGATCCCGGTTTAATGGTCGCTCCCTCGCCGAAGCGCATTTCGGATCGAGGTACAAAGTCCGCGTGCTCGGAATCCGCCGCAAAGGCTCGCCCCTACCGCTTCCGTTCATACGGAATAAGCTCGAGTTCGGCGATACCCTCCTTGTGTACGGCAAGTGGGACGACATCGATCTCATGCGGCATGATCCGCGAAACTTCATCGTGGTGGGAGGTCCCGGCGAGCTCGACTTCGAGCCGCTCCTGACGGGGCGGTCGATTCGCGCCGCGTCTTGTGTGATCGGCATGGTCGTTCTCATCCTCACCGGCTGGGTCCCTCTCGTGTTCGCCGTGCTGCTGACCGCGGTCTCGTTGGTGCTCCTCGGATGCTTGAAGATGGAAGACGCATATCGGTCGGTGAGCTGGGAGAGCGTGATCCTGATCGCGGCGATGATTCCGATGGGAACCGCCCTCCAGGTCACCGGAGGGGTGGACGCCATCTCGCAGGGCCTCGTCGATCTGCTCGGCGCCTATCCACCGATCTTCCTGCTCGCGGGCATTTACTTCCTGACGATGCTCTTCTCGCAGTTCATTTCGAACACCGCCACGGCCATCCTTCTCGCGCCAATGGCCTTGGAGACGGCGGCGAGGCTCGACATGTCTCCGTTCCCGGTGTTGATGATGGTAGCCGTCGGCGCATCGTCGGCCTTCTTGACGCCGATCGCATCTCCCGTGAACACACTGGTCATGGGCCCGGGCAACTATCGTTTCTTCGACTTCGCGAGATTCGGCCTGCCTCTGATCGTGCTGGTCCTCGCGGTCTCGCTGCTGCTGGTACCGATTATCTGGCCGCTTTGAATCCGCTCGATCAATGACCGTTACGACTCCCTGGAGTAACAATGAACGACAGCAATGAGCGGAAAGAAGACCAGCAGACCATCAGCCTTGCGGACGAGGACGGTGTGACCGAGGTGCTGGTCGACACTGTGTTCAGCCTGTGGGAAGTCGTGAACAATCTGACCCGGTTGCGCCCTTCAAAAAGAGACCGGTACCGGGCAACAATTTTCGGATCGGCACGGGCGCGTCCAGGGACCTTCGTTTACGACGAGGTCAAACGGATCGCCTCCTCACTGGCGGACCTGGGCTGCGAGATCATCACCGGGGGCGGTCCTGGACTCATGCAGGCGGCCAATGAAGGGGCCTCCCAGTCCGAGGGCGACGGACGGGCGCGTTCCGTTGGCATCCGGGTGGATTTGCCCTTTGAACAGGATGTGAACCCCTTTGTCGAGCGGGCTTTTGACCACGGTACGTTCTTCACGCGTCTGCATCACTTCGCACTTGCTTCGGATGCGTTCATCGTGACACCAGGCGGTATTGGAACCGTGCTCGAGACCATGATGATCTGGCAGCTGCGGCAGGTCGGTCATCTGCCCGACCTTCCGTTGATTCTGGTTGGCAACATGTGGCCGGAACTCATCGAGTGGCATCGCAAACGCATGCTCCAGTCCGATCCGCCCCTGGTGAATGCCGAAGACCTGGAGATTCCGACCTGCGTTGAGACTGCGGACGAGGCGATCGCTCTGGTCGCAAAGGACCACGCCCGCTGGCTGGCGGCGAATGCGACCTGAGCCCGGGATCTGCCGCCCTCTCTCCGGACCCCACCGCCGGCACACGGGTAGCAAGGTGATCGTTCAAAGATCATCCTCCTCTTTCCCGAGCAACGAAACCATGACGGTACCCTTTAGGGTGAAGGTGACGAGGGCCTTGGCCTTGGCGGGAGTTTTCGCGGGCCTAGGAGCCTGCGCACCCCGCCAGACCATCGTTCCGCCCCTGACCCCCAACCCCACCGCCTCCAGGCAGACCGGGCAGTTCGTCTGGTACGACCTCCTCACCAACGATCTGGAGGGATCGAAGCGGTTTTATGGCGAGCTCTTCGGCTGGACGTACGATGACGGAGGAGAGGAATCGCCGGTCTTCACGACCATCCTCCACAACGGACGCCCCATAGGGGGAATGGTGGATACCAGAGAGACGGAGCAGGAGTTCAACGTCTCCCAGTGGGTCAGCAACCTCTCGGTGCCTGATGTGGACCGGGCCGTTGAGGAGGTGGTGCGCCTGGGCGGGGAGTTGACGGGAGAGGCACAGGATCTCCCGAACCGGGGGCGGGTGGCCGTGGTGCGAGACAGTCAGAAAGCCCTCTTCGCGCTGGTGACTTCCACCTCCGGCGACCCCTCCATGGACCGTGCGGAGGTTGGTGGTTGGTTATGGACCGAACTCTGGACCCGGGACGCGGAAGCCTCGGTGGGTTTCTACGAAGAGTTGATCGGCTACGAAGCCACGGAGTTCGACGCACGGAGTCCGGGAGAATATTTCATCCTGGAGCGTGACGGCCTCACCCTGGCTGGGATTCTGGCCTACGACTTCGAGTTGGTGGAGCCCAACTGGCTTCCTTACGTCCTGGTGGAGGATCCCACACCGTTGGTCGAGCGTGTGGAGGATTTGGGCGGAAGGGTCATCTTCCCTCCCAATCCCGAGGTCAGAGACGGGGACGTCGCGGTCATCGCCGGCCCCTCAGGGGCGGCTGTCACTATTCAGAAATGGCCACCGGAAGGGCTGGGCCGATGACAAACTTCAACCGACCGGTAAAGAGGATCCTGACGGCACTGGCCTTCGTGGCCCTCGTTCTCCCTGCCGTGGCATGTGGGCCTGGATCGACAGTTTACGTCGGCGTGGCGGCTCCAGGCCCCTGGGTGGGGTACCCCGGTTATGGCGGCTATCCGGGTTATGGCGGCTATCCGGGCTATGGGCGCTATCCGCGCCCCTATGGAAGGCCGTGGTATTCGCCTGAGGAGGCTCTGCAGGCGCCGGAGGCTCAGGATGAAGGTGCTGGTGAACCCGGAGCCGGGGCGCCGGGAGCCGTGATACCCGAGGCCGGGGCGCCAGCCGGCTGATCGGTCATGTTTCTGCTGGTTCCTGTTGGATGTCCGGGGGTGTCCTAACTCCGCCCAGCCAAAACTGGAACGTCTTGTAGCCGATCCCGAGAATGATGGCCCCGATGAACAGCCCCATCATCCCCATGGTGATCATTCCTCCGATGGCGCCGAGGAGAATGACCGCGGTAGGAACCGGAACCCCCCGGCCCAGGAACATGGCCTTGAGTGGCATATCCGAGGCGGCGGCAAGGACTGCGAATACGGCGAATGTGATGGCCCACGGGATGCTAAGGTTCGCAAAACCCCAGATGATGGGGAGGATCATGAGGATGATCATGGGGATCTGGACCACCGCGACTACGAAGGCCACGATCGTCAGGAGTCCCGCCGCGGGCACGCCGGCGATGAAAAGCCCGGCTCCCACGATGCCCGTTTGCGCCAGAGCCACGCCAAGGACCCCAATGGCCACGCTGAGGATGGTGGCCCCGGCCATCTTCACGAAATCCTCGTCGCCGGTCCCTTCGATCCTATCCCCGATGGCCCGTAGGGTTCGAGTCGCCGGTTCGGCATAGGTCAGCAGGACGGAGGCGATGATCAGGGCCACCAGGGTTTGGAGCACGGCCCCACCGAGGCCGGCCAGGAGCAGAAGAAGCCACCCTCCGAAGGCCCGGAGTTGGGGCTCGAACTGGACCACGACCTGCTGCATGTCGTCTGAGGCCAGGGTCCAGGCCTCGTAGACCTGCTCACCGAAGATAGGGATGTTCTCGATGTACTCCGGCGGAGCCGGGGCCTCCAGGGTCCCGGCTTCCAGGGAGGCCTGGAGGGTTTGCATGGTCCCCACCAGGGAGCCTCCGACAAACCAGGAGGGGACCACCACGAGGACGATGACCATCAGGGAGAAGATTGTGGCCGCCAAGCCTCTTTTCCCCTTAGCCAATCCCGCCAGCTTCTCGAAGGGCGCCCGCAAGGCCACGGCCAGGATCACTGCCCAGGTGAGGATGATCAAGAAGGGCTTCATAATCACAAAACAGGCCAGGATCAGGCCGGTGACCAGAGCAAGGTGCATAGCAACGACTACCGAAAGTCTTCTGGCTTTCTGGTTGGACGAAGAGTCGGGCGAACTCACGGGGCCTCCTGGATTGTGTGGACCGGGAATCCCGGCAATCTGGATCGATTTTTCCGTCGAGGAAAGTGGGAAGCGGAGATCCTTACCCTTTGTTCTCCCCGAAGTTGCGCCCCAACCAGGTGCCGGTCACTTTCCAGGTGACCACCTCCACCATAGTCATCCATGGGAGAGCCATGTTCAATCGGCTGAGGATTCGGTTTCGGGGACTGTTTGTGGCGATTCTTCTCCTCGTCGTGGCCACCCCTCTCCTAGGCGCGGGGCCCGGGGGAGGCTACCTCTTCCAGCTACTTCTTACGGTGGTTTTCCTGGGCTCCCTGAACGCGGTAAGCCACAAGAAAAGACAGAAGAGAGTCGGGCTCGCTCTCGCACTCCCCGCCGTTGTAGCCACCTGGACAGCTAATTTCCTACCGGGGATCGACGGTTTGGCCTGGGTGGACCTGGTCTTCACCACTGCGTTCCTGTGCTTCACCTCGGCACACATCCTCGGATATGTATTCCGGGCGCGGCGGGTGACCTCGGAAATCCTCTTCGGGGCTCTGAGCGTCTACCTCCTCATCGGGGTTACCTTCGCACTGGTTTTCACCACCGTCGAGGCCCGGCATCCGGGATCTTTGAGCCTTCCCGCCAGCACCTTCGCGGTGGGCCAGGCCGATCCCCGCCCATTCGCGACCATCTCCTATTTCAGCTTCGTAACGATGACCACATTGGGCTACGGCGACATTGGACCGCTGACACCCGCCACCCGATCCCTTGTGACACTGGAAGCCCTCCTGGGGCAACTCTTCCTGGCTGTCCTGATGGCCCGCCTGGTGGCCCTGCACATCTTGCACGAGACGGAGGCCGAGTCAGATCCCATTCCAGACCCCAAAAGGGAATGAGACCGGGCGCAGGGGGCTGTCCCAGGCGGCCCTGATCATCGGGTGGGGAAATCCAGCCGGAATCATTATACATTGGACGCAGAGAACATCGCTGTACCGACCCATTTTTCCGCGGAGGCCCGCATGCAGGTTCACAAGTCTTGGTTGCTTCGGATCTTGAGCCCCATCACCGTCCTTGCTCTTTTTGCCCTGGCCTCATGCGACGACGAAGGCCTCACGGAGCCGGACGGGCTGGACCTCTCGGGCACGTACCAGCTGGTGTCCATCCTTCCCCCGGGCCTGCCTGAACTGGAGCCCCCGGCTGCCACCGGGACCCTCACACTCACTTTCACCACCTTCGATGTGGACGTCACTATCGACCTCCCGGATCCCCAGGGTCAACAGATCCAGGACCAGGGCAGCTACACCATCGACGGGAATACCTGGTCCCAGGAGTCCTCCGCGACCGGGGATCAATCGGTGGGCTCCTACGGCTACAACGGAACCCGGCTGGAGCTGACCACCACAACAAGAGGACTCACCACGTTCACTGTGTGGAGTAAAACCCCCTGACCCGGACGAGAAATCGAACGATGCCGGGGGGTGGTCCCAGATTTCCTATACCAAGTACCACGAATCGGTTATGGTCCTTTGGGGAGTTCGGACCATACTGTTCCTTTAGCCCATAACGGATACCGATGTCCAACATCACTGAGAGGGGCCATGAGCCAGTTTGAGAAGGTGATGAGGGTTTGCGGGGTCGTTTTTCTTACGGCCTATGCTACCCCTGCCCTTGCTTCGGCGCAGGAGTGCCCCGCCGGTGCGATCTCCACCATCGAGGTCGAGCGCTTGGAGGTTTTTGATCCGGAGGCGACGAAGGGTGGGGGATTTGGGAAATGGATCCTCGACCTTGGCAACACGATCCACATCACCACCAAGGAGAGCTACGTCCGAGGTGACCTGATGTTCAAGGAGGGGGACTGCTTCGACCCCTTTCTAATGGAGGAGTCGGCCAGGGTCCTTCGATCCCGAGAGTTTATCAAATGGGCGGAGGTCACGCACCAAACCCAGCCCGATGGAAACGTGGCGGTTCACGTTGAGGTCCAAGATGATTGGACCCTGAAGTTAGGCCTGGGCCTCTCATTCGATGAGGGATTGAACCTCGAAGAGCTTTTGCTGAAAGAGACCAATCTCCTGGGCCGGGGTGTCGGCGTTTCTCTCGCAAGAACCCAGAACCGAGAGGTTCTTGAGAATAGCATCAATCTCCGGGCCACTCGCCTGGCAGGCACCCAAGCGACCACCGATCTCAAAGGGGGATCGACCCGGTATGGGAACTTCTTTGAAGGGGAGCTGGCCTATCCATACATCAGCGAGATCAGCGAGTTTGCCGCCCAAGCGAATGTGGATTTCCGGGAGGACTATTTTCCCTTCACCACAAGTGGCGTGGAGAACGAAAACCCGACCCACGTGCTATTACCGTACCAGCGGAAGTTCTTCCAAGTCACTCTGGGCCGCCGAATAGGCGACCCAGGGGCGTTCTGGATTGTTGGCGGAGGCTTCTCCCGGGAAGACCTCAATTTCCCTGAGGGAGCGGAAGGGTTGATGAACGTCCTCGACGGGGAATATGGGGACGCGGTACCCGCCACCCAAACTGAGATCAAGGAGGTTCGAGGCCAGGCAAACCCCTTGGCCGCCACGCGGCTCAACCTGTTCGGGGGGTGGCGGGAGATCAATTGGGTTGTCAGGGACGGAATTGACAAAGTCGTGGCTCCTCAGGACGTCCAGATCGGGACGGAGGTTACCCTCTCCCTCAATCCATCCATCCCGGTCAATACCTCCGTCGGCGACGCCGAGGACATTCACGGAAAACTCGACATTTTCTGGGGGGCGGCACCTGGCGAGTGGATTTTTTCCGGAATCCTCCGAGGAGAGGGGCGCTATGCGTTTGAGGAGCAGGGGACTCCGGACGGTTTTCGGGACATCCTCACCGAATTAGACCTCAAGGCCTATGTGAAACTCGGAGATACCAGTCGCCACACCCTGTTCACCCGGATTTCAGCGGCGCGAAGTTGGAACATGGATCGACTTTTTCAGCTTACTGGAGGTGGGAGGGAGGGCGTCCGGGGTTATTCCCTCGACGCGTTCCCGGGGGGTCGACGGGTCCTGGCGACCGTGGAGGATCGCTTCCCTCTCCTCCAGGTCGAGATGCTCGATCTAGGACTTGCTCTCTTCGGCGACCTGGGGAAGGTCTGGGGACAGGACGTTCCCTTTGGGGTGGACAGTGGCTGGCGGTCCGCATTGGGGGTGGGATTACGAATTAACGCGCCCAAGGGAGGTTTCCGGACTATTCGGGTGGACTTCACCTATCCGCTCTCGAGTGCGGACGAACGCCAAGGGGTATACTTCCGAGTGTACACCGAGTTGGGAGGTATTCTGCAGCTTGGGAAACGGCCGGGGCAGGTGGAGAGGAGCCGGTGGTCGGGAATTGACACGGACCTGACCACGGCCCGGACCACGGGGGGTTAGAACGTGGATTCATTGGCTCGGTCCCCTCTCCCCCTGGGGTTGCCCCGCCTTGGGCGGGTGGTCGCCGGGGTGACGCTCGCTCTGGTCACCCTGGGGGCATCTCCCGATGGTGGCGCCGCACAAACTTCCCACCACTGGGCGGACCAGTTTGGAAGCCGCTCCACCCTCCTCAACGGGACGGTCATCGCCGGCGTAACGGACATGGGGGCGGTATTTTACAACCCCGGCCGTCTCGCCCAATTGGATCGCCCCGGCTATCTCCTCACGGCCGAGGCTTTCGAGCTCAACCGGGTGACGCTGGACGGAGGGTTGGAGGACAACCTGGAACTGGATCAGACCAATCTTCGGGGTGTGCCCAATCTGGTGGCAGGCGTATTCACCTTCCCTAGTCTCCCGAAGCACAGATTTGCTTACTCCCTCCTCACCCGGCGAAGAGATGACACAGATCTTTTCCTGGACACGGAGCTGGAGGCCGATCTGTTCCCTGAAGCTCAAGGTCAGGAAACCTTCCTGGGGTCATGGGAGTCCCTATCCGAGGTCACCGAAACCTGGGTCGGCATGACGTGGTCCCACAATGTCTCCCCTCGAGTGGCCGTGGGGGTGACGACCTTCGGCACCTACGTGGGGCGACAGCGGAGAATCGAGGTAGGTGTGGGAGTGGTGCCCACCACCTTCGACCCCGCTTCGCTGGTGGAATTCCGGGAATACCGGTTCGGCTCTTATGGGCTCCTCTGGAAGGCGGGGTTGGCCGTAGACTTCACCCCCTTCTTATTTGGCCTTTCCCTGACCACGCCCCAGATCAACCCTTTCGGTAGTGGAACGATCAGGTATGAGGAACTCCTGGGTGCACCGGAATTTACCGGCATCGAACCTGAGGTGACCGTCTTCAGGGAAACGGACTTGCCTCTCACGAACCGTACGCCCCTCGCAATAGGCGCAGGGGTCACCTGGGCGGGGGAGCGGGGCTCGGTCCACCTGAGCGGAGAATGGTACTCTTCGGTGTCCCAGTATGAGGTCATGGGTGTGGACTCGATCCGAAGCCAGACCTCGGGTGAGGTCTGGGAATACCATGTCATGGACGAGCTCTCCTCGGTTTTTAATTTCGGCATCGGAGCCGAGTGGGCCCTGACAGAGTACCTTTTTGCATACGGCAGCTTCGCCCGGGACGCATCGGCGGCCCCGGATGAGGTATTCGAGCCCTTCCGCTTCCAGGAAAGGGTCAGCAACAGCCATTTTCAGGGCGACAGCCACCACTTCGGCTCAGGAGTTACCTTCGAGGCGAACTGGATCGACATCACCCTGGGGGTCTCCATGGGGAGCTCAGACCAGGAGATCCCGAATCCCCTTGCGGGCACAGGCCCGATCCCGAACCCTCCCTTCGAGTCGAAAAAGTTGAGTGTCAAGCAGCGGCGATGGCGGTTCCTGTTTGGGATCGAGGTCCCCTTCGTCATCGAGGAGAGATCGGGAGGCTAGGTGTTCAGGGATTGATGAGGGCCTGGAAGGCCGGGTGGGTCCGGATCGGCTCCCAGTACAACCGGGTCCGGAGGTTCTCCTCGGTCATCCCGGTGGGGGCTCGGAGGAGGGTGGTCAACTCCTTCACCGCCAGC
>RCNC010001560.1_pt1 | contig 15448 bp, 11 predicted proteins | sample 2041301 | NCBI WGS metagenome assembly RCNC01 (sample SAMN09708231, study PRJNA481090) | Marine sediment metagenome, whole genome shotgun sequencing project. | biome: marine sediment; feature: ocean; material: sediment; isolation source: Sewage treatment plant 13A marine sediment (STP13A) ... | reverse complement strand
TCAAATTCAATTTGAGTATTTGCAAATTCTTCTCCATTTCTATCAATCTGACCCACCTGGCAAGATTGGTTTACCCCATAATATTTTAAGATCTCTTTGCCATAGTTTATATTTGCATCGATGACTTTTCGCTCTTCATCTGCAAGATATATAACCGGTTTTAGGCTAATAAAATACTGACTGTTTGTCGTATAATAGGCAGATAAGAGTACTTTTGAGGGCCTCAGCCCGAGGATGTTCGCTGTTTTAAAATGAACAATCCCACCACCACCAATGGCAAGCCGGCTGCATTCCTGGCAGAGACCATTCAGGGTGCCGGCGGATTCGTGGCCCCGCCCCCTGGATACCATGAACGGGCAGCCGAGATCATTCGTGGTTTCGGAGGGGTCCTGATCATCGATGAGGTCCAGGCCGGATTCGGCCGAACCGGGAAGTGGTTCGGGATCGAGCACTGGGGTGTCGTTCCGGACATCATGGTCATCGCCAAGGGGATTGCAGGAGGCATGCCTGTGGGAGCCACCATCACAACCGACGAAATCGCCGCTTCCTGGACATCGAAGACGATCTCCACCTTCGGGGGGAATCCCATTTGTATGGCTGCCATGGCAGAGGCCTTGGCGGTCATGATGGAAGAGGACGTCCCGGAAAAAGCCACGGCCCGAGGTGCCCAGTTGGAGGCAGGCCTCAAAGCTCTGGCCGAAGAGTTCAACTGGATCGGGGACGTGAGGGGCCTGGGCCTGATGCGTGCCATCGAACTGGTGACCGACCGATCCACAAAAGAACCGGATGCGGCGAGAACCAGCGCCCTCATGGAAGAAACAAAGGCAGAGGGTCTTCTAGTTGGAAAAGCAGGCCTGAGAGACAACGTCATCCGGTTCGGGCCCAGCCTTCTGGTAACGGAAGCGGAGGTGGAAGGATGCCTTCACCGATTCCGGGAAGCCTGCATCCGGGTGGACTGATCAACAACGAGTGGACTGATCTACAACGGGTGGACTGATCTTCAACCGTAGGTTTTGGAGGTGACTATGCGTGGGTATTGTCGTCGTGCTGCTTTGGGGGCCCTTTTCGGCCTGGCCATCATCCCCGGAATCGCGGCCAGCCAGGGGATCTCGGAAGACCAGGGGGTCATGGAGGCTCTCAATCTGCTCGAACTCTGGGTTGGGGCCACTCGGGACTACGAACAGATCCCGTCCGTTTCCGCAGCGGTAGTCTACGATCAGGAGCTGTTGTGGAGCGAGGGATTCGGTTTCGCCGACCTTGAAAGCCAACGCCCGGCGACACCATCCACCATGTACAGCATCTGCTCCATCTCGAAGCTGTTTACAAGTGTTTCCGCCATGCAGCTCAGGGATCAGGGAAGGTTCCGGCTCGATGACCCCGTGTCCTCCGTCCTTCCATGGTTCCAGCTCGAGAACGCCCACCCCGAAGGACCCCCGATCACCTTAGAGGGGTTGATGACCCACTCAGCCGGCCTCCCCAGGGAATCGGACCAACCCTACTGGACCGACCCTTTTGATTTCCCGACCCATGAACAGGTGGTCGCGGGAATCACGAACCAATCCACGCTTTATCCGGCCTGGAAATACTTCCAGTACTCCAACCTGGGTCTAACCCTGGTGGGGGAGGTCGTCGCCGAACTTTCGGGCATGTCCTATGTGGACTATGTGAAGCGATACGTCCTGACTCCCCTGGGGATGACCTCCACCACCCCGGAAATCGGTGAGGTCCAGGGCACTACCAAGCTGGCCACGGGCTACAGCGCAAACTTGAGGAAGGGTGGGCGGAAGAAGGTAGAGCCATTCGAGGGCCTGGGAATCGCTCCCGCCATGGGGTACGCCTCAACAGTGGAAGACCTGGCCACATTCGCGTCATGGCAGTTCCGGCTCCTTGCCGGGGAGGACGAGGAGATTCTCGCCCCGAACACCCTTCGTGAAATGCAGCGGGTACACTTTGTGGATCCCGGCTTCAACACCATGCGGGGCCTTGGGTTCAGCGTTTCCCGCCGGGACGACAAGACCTTCGTGGGACATGGCGGAAGTTGCCCGGGACACCGCTCAAACCTCGAACTCCAGCTGGACGACAAGATCGCCGTCGTGGCCATGGCTAACGCCATGGTGGACACCGGGATATTCACCCGCCGGGCCTACGAAATCGTCGCTCCAGCTATCAAGGCGGCCAAGGCCAGGAAAGAAAAACCGGAAGAGGTAAAGCAAACCCCGGCCGAATTCGAAATGTACATAGGAGCCTATGACTCCTACCCCTGGGGAGGGGAAAGCCAGGTGATCCCCTGGAAGGGCAGCCTGGCTGTGGTCTCCTTCCCCACGGATAATCCCATGGAATCTCTGGTCCGCCTCAAGCACGTGGAGGGACACACGTTCAAACGGATCCGGAAGGATGAGTCGCTAGGTGAGGAAAGGATCTTTGAGGTCAACGATGCCGGGGAGGTCGTTCGCATGTGGACCCACGGGAACTCCTCTCCCAGGATCCGATGAGGACATCGAGAGAGCCCCTCGACGCAACTCGCGCCGAGGGGCTCTCAGATTGAACTGGCGGGGCTACACCGATTGACCCTCCCCGCCCTGGGCCGGATCCCTATCTACCTCGGAAACCACCTCCGCCGAACCCGGTTCCCAGAACAATGGCATTCAGCAACATCTGGTGCTCACTTTCCAGGAACATCCGGTAGACCGGGCTATCTGCAAACAACACGGCCTGCCCTCGGCCGACGCCTTCGACAATGAGCCAGGACTTCTTGGAAAGCTCTTCCTCAAAATCGGGTGGAGCGTAGCCACTCAGGAGGGATTCCGGGGAGAACACAGCCACGTTCACCCCACGATCAGACACGGCGAACCCTCTGGCGCCCCGCTTCAGGATCGCCATTTCCTCAGGAAGGCCGAACGACATCCAGTGGTCGGGGTCCAGAACGACCTTGTAGAACCCACCTGGGGTCCTCCCTTCCTTCGATTCCTGCTCCCGCTCGGCCAGGGTCCTCCGGGCCTCCAGGGCCGACTGACCCTCTTCCTCCTCGTCCTCCTCGTCCTCATCGTCTTCACCGACCATGGTCGTCACGTTGGTGATTTCAGATCCTTCCTGGGAGAGGAACTGAGCCCCGCCTTCCCACGCGATCACCAAGCCGCCCGCCTGCATCCAGCTGCGCAGGCTTTCCACACCTCTTTCCCCCAGTGCGCTGGCCAGGTTCGATCCCCCGACCATGAGGACGTCGTACTCGGAAAGGTCCATGCTCCCTAGGCGGGAGGCGTCAACATTCGTGTAATCGAAATACGGATAGGCCTGGTCAAAGAAATTCCAAACCTCACCGAACCCACCGGCGGACTGCCCCGCCGCTATGGCGATCTTCGGCTTTTTGAGGGCCCGATAGGAGCCAGCCCCGAGATCATCTCCCTCATCAACCAGTCCGGTATTGATTGGGTAGGCCTGGACCCCGAAATGCCCAGCGACCTCGTCGATGAGCTGGTGGAGATTCTCAGGGTTCCGGTACACCGGTAGGAGGAATGTTCCGGCAGGGAATTCCCTGCCCTGGGTCGTGAACCCGTCACCAGCGGCTTTCACCGACACGCCATGGTTCAGAAGCTGCACCGCCGCAAGAAGGGCCGATGTACCCGTGTAGGGAATGGCATAGGCGTATTCCCCTTGGCCACCCACCACTCCGCCATCCCTCGTCGGGGGCTCGGTCAGGAGGATCGAACTGACCCCCGGAGCTTCGGCGAGCATGTAGGATTCGACGTTGTACACCAAAGGCAGAGCCCAACCTGAAAGGTCATAGAAGCTCGTGTCCTCGAGGATCGGTTGAGGCTCCATCATCATCTGAACCGCGACACCCTTGGGCTGGGATGCAGAGACCAGGAAGGTCCCCGCCGGAAATTCCCTCGACGACGGCGGGTCGTGGAGCCCGAAACCCCGAGCGACCCGGGCGTTGAATGCCTCGGATGCAGCCGTCACCTCGATGCCCTGACGGGTCAGAAGGTCGACGAACTGGTCAGCGTTGTAGGGATCGGTTCCAGGGATGAGGGCATAAGACTTTACCGGACCCTCTCCGAGGGAAAGAGCATGCCTGAAGAATGCCACGAAGTCTGTGAGCCGCTCTTCCCGATTCTCCGCTGTGGTCCTCAGTGTGGCCATAGAGGTGGTGAAGTGTCCATGAGCCCGCTGGCGGAAGGTGTGGGTGGTACCATCATCCCGATCGATAGCGATACCCACGCTGCTGCCCCCGCCCTGCTCGTAGGTCATTCCGATGGCCCCCATCATGCTGGGCCAGGAATCCCCGAAACCGGGATAGTACATGTCGAAACCGATTTTGGTGTAGTAAGGCCACCCGTAATGATCGAAGGCCCTTGCGTTCCCCTCTCCGTAGATCTGCTGCCACTTCATGACCACATCGGGAATCGCCCCGTGGACCGGTGTAGCAGCCGGGAAGAAGAAGTAGGAATTCCCACCCATCTCGTGGAAATCTACGTGAACCACCGGGTTCCACCGTAAGTACTGGACGGTTCTCTGTTGGGTCTCGGCCTGGGTCTGCCAGGACCAGTCCCGGTTCAGGTCGAAGAGATAGTGATTCGAACGGCCCCCGGGCCAATCGGATCCATGCTCCCAACTGTCCGGGTTCGAGCTGTAGGTCAGTCCCCGGCGCTTCTGAAAAGCGTGGACCACCCGCTCCCTACCATCCGGGTTCGAAGCCGGGTCGATGAGCACGACCAGTTCATCGAGAATGTTCTGGGTTACGGCGTCTGTGCCGGCAGCCAGCTGGTACACGGTGAGGATTGCAGCCTCGGTGCCGGCAGACTCACTCCCATGAACGCTGTACGAAAGCCAGGCCACGGCCGGGCTCTCCTGAATCACCGCATCCAGCTCCGCCTGACTGGCCCCTCTGGGGTCCGCCAGCCGGCCCATGTTCTGACGAATCTCCTCGACCCGGGCGTGGTTGGACGGGCTGGTGATAGTCACAAAGAGAAGGTCTCTCCCCTCGTTCGTCTTCCCGTACGACCCCAGGGAAACCCTATCGCTGGCCTCGGCTACCGCCGCCAAATAGGCTTCCAGCTGATGATGGGGGGTGAAGTCATCTCCGATCGTGTATCCGAGGAAGGACGATGGTGTCGGGATGGACGAATCATAGGTCCCCCCCGGAAACCAGTCGAAGCTCCCTGAGGCCTGCCCCTGAATCCCTGCCGGAAGCAGAAACAGGCCCAGCACCGGAATCAAAAAGAGTCGTTTCATGGGATGTATTTCCCGGGTTTATGGAAAGAGCAGCGATCAGGCTTCCGCCGCCCACATGTTCCTTCTGAGCCAGGTATTTTTACCACTCTACATCGGTTGAGGCAATCCGTGGGCCGTTCCCCCACCGCCGAGGGGGTCCGCCTCAGAACTGTACCGGCCCGAACCAAACCCGTTTATTTTGGAGAAGAACCTGTGATGCGCCTGAAGGAGGTCGGAAATCCATGAAGCTTTGCCCTCACTGCTCTCATCAACTCGAGGACGAGGACGTCCGGTGCGGCAATTGTAGCGGATGGGTGGTCCCGAACCGAAAGGGAAAGGGGAAAAAAGGCCCCTCAGGGAAGAGAGGCCTCAAGCGGGTCTTACTATTTCTGGCCCTTGGTGCATTGGCCTGGGTCGTGTGGACCATGCCCGACGGCATTCCCGATCCCAGGGGAATCCTGAACCAGGAACCGAGTCGAGGCACCATCCTGGCCACGATGAAGTCGGATCTGGAGCGCCTCCAGACCCTTCAGGAAGCCTATTTCCGGGATCACGGGGAGTATTCGGGTAAGCCGGCTGACTTGGCCTTTTCGCCTTCGGAGAAGGTCATCGTCTCGATTATCGCGACGCCTTCGGGCTGGTCCGGCGCCTCCACCTACCAGGAGTTCCTTCCCGATTTTGGGTGCGCGGTCTTCGAGGGGTCGGTTCAGCCGCCGCCCACTCCAACCGTTCCTCCGGGCCCTGGTGAGATCGCATGCTCGGAGGGGAGTGAATAGCCCGTCTTCACAAACATACTCTAGCCACCGGAGCCTTCGATTACTCGTCCTCCAATACGGCCCTGACCCGGGTCGTGAGGGAATTAACGGAGAAGGGCTTCTGGATAAATGGAATGCCCTCGTCCAGTACTCCTCGGTGAGTAATGATGTCCTCCGTATACCCCGACATGTAGAGGACCCGGGCGCCAGGGAAGGACTCCCTCAGCTTCCCGAACAGCTCTCGGCCGTTCATACCAGGCATCACCACATCGGTGAGCAGGAGGTCGACGGGGCCCTCATAGTCCCGAAGGCTCTCGAGACAGGAGGGTCCGTCTGATGCTTCCAAGACCGAGTACCCCTGCTGCTTAAGAACCTTCACCGCCAGCTTTCTCACCCTCTCCTCATCTTCTACCACCAGGATGGTCTCGGAACCGCCCAGATTGGCAGGGGCACCCTGACGCGTGGCGATCTCCACGATCGGTCGATCCGCCAGGGGCAAATAGACTCTGAAACTCGTCCCTTCACCCTCTTCGCTATAGACCCAGATATTCCCCTCATGCTGTTTGACGATCCCGTAGGCCGTGGCCAGGCCGAGCCCTGTCCCTTTTCCCAGCTCCTTGGTAGTAAAAAAGGGTTCGAAGATCTTATCCCGGGTCTCCGCGTTCATCCCGATTCCCGTGTCTGAAAAGGACAGCATTGCGTAGTGGCCCGGTGTAACTCCAGATCGGGTCTCCGCGTATTCAGGATCCAGATGAACCTCGGCCGTCTCAATGCTCAGGGTCCCCCCCTCAGGCATGGCATCCTGGGCGTTCACAGCCAGGTTCATGATGACCTGTTCGAGCTGACCCCGGTCACCTCGGATGACGGGACTGGCCGGCGATGGGATGAACCGGATCTCCACGTCCTCCCTGACGGTTCTCCGGAGTAGGCGTTGGAAGGTCAGAACCATTTCATTCAGGTCGATGGCCCTGAACTCCAAAGCTTGCTGCCGGCTGAATGCCAAGAGCTGGTGTACCAGATCTTTCGCCCTGTAGGCAGCCTCCAGAATCTCCTGGACCGAATCTTCCCTCTCGTCTTCCGGGGAGATCTCCCCAAGCATCAGATCGCCATACCCGATGATGGGGGTGAGAAGGTTGTTCAGGTCATGGGCGACTCCACCCGAAAGACGCCCGACAGACTCCATCTTCTGAGCCAGCACCAACTGCTCCTTCAGGCTTTTCTGCTCCGTGACGTCCCTGAGAAGCCCCAGGACCGCCGTTCCCTCCCGGTACTCGATCTCCGTGACTGAAGCCTCGACATGGATGAAGTGCCCATCCCGATGTTTGATCTCGAACTCGTAGATGCCGGAGACATCTTCGCCCCGGTCTCTTTGCTCCTGCCGCTGCCGAATGACAGGAATGCTGCCCGGTGCGACCAGTTCCCAGAAATCGAAAGCGGGGTCAGCGGCCTCCTCGACAGACACACCCGTCAGCTCAGTGAACCGGGGGTTCACCAGATCGAAACGCCCATTGAACAAGATGTACGTGGCATCATTGAGCTGTTCGATGACACTCCGGAATCGGGCCTCTGAGTCTCGAAGCGCTTCTTCGATTTTCTTGCTGGATGTGATGTCCCAGTTGGTGCCCAGAGCCCTGATTGGAGTCCCGTCCCGATCCCGGAAGATTCCGGCCAGGCCTCTGATATGCCGCACCTCCAGATTGTCCGGTCGGATGATTCGAAATTGGGTATCGAAGGGTTTTCCACCCACCTCCAAAGCATCCCTGAACTGCCCCTCAGCCTCTTCCAGATCATCCTGATGGACGCGGTCCCTCCACCGTTGGATCCCGTGGCCGGCCCCAGCCCTCTCAACCCCATGCAACTCGTACATGAGGTCGTCCCATTCAAGATGGTCCGTGGCGATCTCGTACTCCCAGATCCCCACCCGACCTGATCGTGCCGCGAGTCGGAGACGTTCCTCACTTTCCCGAAGGGCTTCTTCGGCGACCCTCTTCTCGGTCACATCCAGAAACATGACGGCCATCTCGTTTGGTGCCGTCTGGAATGCGAATACGTCGTAGAGTCCGCTTTTGTCCCTTTGGTCAAAGGGCAAGTCCCCCGTATGCCAGGATCCTCCGTTGGCGGCAACTGAGCGAAACCGATCTGAGACCTCGGTCTCGCCCAGGTCAGGGAAAGCCTCCTCAATGGGTTTGCCTAGAAGAGGTGTGGTATCGAACCCGAGAATCTGGTCTGCCGCAGTGTTGGCCCCCCCCAGAATCAACCGCCCACTCCCGTCGAGCTCATAGAGAAAAACACCCATGGGAGAGGCCTCAACGATGTTTCTGAACCGGCGCTCGCTCTCGCGAATGCCCTCCTCCGCGCGCTTCCGATCGGTGATATCGATGACCAGCCCCCGAACATTCACCGGACGACCCTCTTCATCCACCGCCAGGGCCGCATGGAATAGCATGGGGAAGGTCGATCCGTCCTTTCGCCGGGCCGTATACTCCATCACCCCCGGGTCGACGCCTCGCACCCTCTTCTCAAGGGCAGCCAAGGCCCTCTCCCTCTCCTCCGGCACCATCATATCCAGACCGGAAAGCCCGGATTCGAACTCCTCCTGGGTATAACCGAACAACTCGAACGCCTTTTGGTTCGCATAGGTCACCCGGAAGTCCAGATCGGCCTCAAATACCGGCTCCGGAAGGAGTTCCGCCAGTTCTCGGAACTTCCGTTCACTCTCCCCAAGGGCCCTTAGGGAAGCCTCCTGCTCTTTGATCTCCTGCTGGTAGAGGACCTGGGAAACCACGAACCCAAAGATCAAGAGGAGGACAACAACTACGACCCTGAAAACCAACGCGGCCGGCGGTACGGCTAGTAGGACCAGATCTGGGAAGGTCCCCTGGCGGAACACGAAGGCGTCGATTCCGGCATGGAGCAACCACGCCAAGATCCCGAGGGCCAGGGAAAGACGGAAAAGCCTGGGCTTGAACTTCACTGAAGGATCCTCATCTCAGTCGCCATGAAGGCAGGGTGGGTCCAGGGGAGGACTACCCATCTTCTGGTAAAGGGCCGGCCGCCGCAACCGGACTCTCTTGTAGGTACTACGGAGTTCTTGCGAGACGGAAACCGTAATAGATCGTGAATCCGGGGGAGGACGGGTTGGAACTCTGCCGGTTCGCTGAACGGGCCTGGCCTGCGTTCTGGTCAACCGAGCCCCCCCGGATCACCCGGCGGGTCCCTTCCGGCGACCCCTGGGGATCGTTCTCTGGACTCACCCCGTAGTAGTTCACGGAATACCAGTCCAGCACCCACTCGAAGACGTTCCCGTGCATATCGTAGAGGCCCCAGGCGTTGGGCTGCTTGAGACCCACGAACACGGTCTTTCGGCCACTGTTGGCATCGTACCAACCCATTTCATCGAGATCCCCCGTGCCCCCGTAGTCTCCCGTCGTACCGGCTCTCGCAGCGTACTCCCATTCTGCTTCGGTGGGGAGTCGATAGTTGGCACCCGGGTTGGCAGCGTTCAGGGCCAGGATGAAGGCCTGGATGGCCTCCCAGGAAACCCTCTCCACCGGGCACGTATCTCCACAGGACTTGAAGGCGCTGGGATTGGACCCCATGACCTCCAACCACTGACCCTGGGTCACCTCGGTCTTCTGGAGGTAGAACGGCTGGGTGATGTTCACCGTGTGCACCGGCTCTTCGTCCGCAGCGCCGTTGTCACTCCCCATCTGGAAAGACCCGGCCGGAATAAGAACGAACTGATCGTCCCCGAACCCAATGCCCAGGTTCCCAAGGACCGTTGGAATGTTCATCGCCCGTGAAACGTTTTGTCCACCACTGGAGAGTTGGATGATAAATCCGTTGAACCCTGCCTCCAGGGGGGTCCCGCTGATTCGGCCCGAAGACGGATCCAGGGACAGGCCAAGGGGAAGCTCCCCTCCGATCACGGACCATTGGGGTGAACTCGCACCCACGGCTTCCAGGGTCAGATCGTAGAACTCCCCCACAACCCCAACGGGGAGGGTCCCGGTGGTGATCTCCAAGGGGACCGCATCCACGGTGACGGAGGCCCAGCCTGACACGGTAGGTGTGGCGATGGCGATGATGGTCGCCAATCCATCCCGGTGAGCGGTGGCCAAACCGGTACTGGCGATGGAGGCTACCAGGGGGTCGGCACTATTCCAGGTAATCGAATAACCCGTCATCTCCCGGCCCTGCTGATCCCTCACCGTGGCCGTGAACTGGGTCGTGGAACCAAGGGCCTTGAGGGTGGCAGCGTTGGGGGAAATCGTCACGTTCGCAGGCTGGGGGTCCTCTTCGATGGGTGGAGCCGTTCCATCAGGGCCTCCACAGGCCAGGAGAAGAGAGAAAACGGCGCCGAAAAGAACGAGCCTGCTATAGCGATTTCGCTGAAACATGAATTCTGACCCTGCAGGGTTCAGGCGGACGGATTACCACCCGGGACGCCGGGAAGATGCTCCTGTCCAAGGGCATGGGCAAGCCGAGCTTGCAGTAGGGGAGAGGGGCAAGCTAGCATGGGCTGCGGCAGGGAGAGGAATTCCCGTTTTTGAAAAGGACACAAAGCATGAAGAGGAAAGATTTCATTGTCTCCTCGGCTCTGGGAACGGTGGCCCTGGGCACAGGTCAGGTGGCGTTAGCCGAAGAACCTTCCAAACCCGGGAATCAGGCCCGGTCCAGGAAGATCCTCATCGCCGGGGGGGGATTCGATCACCGGTTCATCGGCTACATGGCGTCCCTGACCGGTAAGGATCGCCCGAGATTGTGCTACCTGCCGACGGCCTCGGCCGATTCCGATTCGGGTAAGATCCGCTGGTTCCAGAGTTGTGCGGAACTGGACGTGGTGCCCTTCGTCCAGGACAGCTTCATCGCAAGCTATTCCACCGGCCGAAGCTGGGAAGAGATCTTCCTTTCCATGGACGGTATCGTGGTTTCCGGAGGGAACACCCTGAACCAGCAGGCAATCTGGAGAGCCCAGGGCATCGATGAAGTCCTGAGAAAGGCTTGGGACCAGGGGATCGTCCTGGGAGGCGCCAGCGCTGGCTCCCTCTGCTGGTTCGAAGAAGGGACCACAGACTCACGCCCCATCGAGCTTACCAAGGTGGAATGTCTGGGATTCCTGGAGGGGAGTCATTCACCCCACTATGACGCTGAGGAACAGCGGCGACCCACCTACCATCGCCTCATCCAATCCGGAGTTCTGAAGCCAGGCTACGCATGTGATAACAATGCGGGGATCTACTTCGAAGGCACCGAGGTGCGACGGGTTGTGAAGACCCGTGAGGACGCCAACTGCTACTACGTGAGCATGGAAGGTGGCAGGGTGGTGGAGGAGCGGCTCGAGGCTGAGATGATCTCCTGAAGAACCGGATACTATCCGGATACTATGAAGGGGCGGCCCAGCTAGCCAGGCCGCCCCTTCGGTTCAATGTCTGTCCGGCTCAGTCCCCTCCCCTGCCCAGTAGCACTTCCTCGAAGAACGCATAAACCCGCTCGTCTTCGGACTGGGCCAGCCAGAACATGGCTGACCGCCTCGTCTCAGCTTCCTTCGCAGTCCTCGCGACCTGCATGAGGATCGGCACCCCTTCATCGGGTGGTCGCTGGGAAAGGGCAAACACGGCCGCCTCCCGAACCTCCTGGTCCTCCTCCTCGTCCAGGGCCACCTCCGCCAGTCCCTCGGTCACGACCTCGGCCGCTTCCTGCCCCACCCAGAAGAGGGCACTGGTGCGAACGTCCTTGTCCAGGCCACCATCACGGGCAAGTACCAGGAGCTCCTCCCAAACGGCCTCAACATCGGCCAGAACAGTTGGGAAAACAGCATCTTCCTCACCCTTGCCCGATCGACCGCCGGTCCTGGCGGCATCCAACAAGAACTCAACCGCCTGTTGAGCCGACACAGTGCCAAGATCCGTGGCGCCCCCGGTCCGGTCTTGGACCCTGCGGACCACCTCGATCTCACGGACCGCCCCCCCCTGAACCCCGACCTCAATCTCAACCGGCCCCGGTCGGCAGTTCGTCGGCTCCTCATCCTGGTCCCGGGAATGCCACATCATCTGGTGTTCGCCCATTTTGATGCCCTGATCGCAGATCTGGACGTTGGGGCGGGTGGGATAACTGAGCCGGACTGTTCCCTCGGTAACCCGGGAAACTTGCTGGACCAGATCCTGGCTGGAGAGACCAGTCGGGGTCAGCACCGATCCAACCAGGAAAACCCCAATCCCCGCCAGCAAGACTTTGCTCTGAATTACCCAGGCCCTCATCGCCCGATGATCCTGAGGAGGAACTCGGCCACCCGAGGATCATCACTCTGCCCGAGCCAGAAGATCGCCTGCTCTCTCAATTCCCCGTTCTCCTTGTCCTCGGCAATCTCCATGAGGAAGTCCACTGCTTCCTTGTCGGACCGTTGGGAGGCCACAAACACCACGTGCTCTTTCATTTCCGGATCCGAAAAACTCGAGAAGAGCTCACGAAGTTCCGTCATCGTGAAGGCTCCCGATTGCCCCGCCCAGAAGAGGGCATTCTGCCTTACTTCCACGTCCTCGTTGGAGTCCATGGCCAACCCCACGAGCCACCGCCGATCTTCCTCAGTCCCACCCTGAGCCACGGAATGAAGGACGGTCGCCCTCAACTCCGGGTCGTCGAGCCCGTCCCAGATCGAGCGGACGTACTCCGAACCTCCCGGACCCTGACTGACCCAGAAGATGGCGTTCCCGCGAAGTTCGCTGGAGATGTCCGTCCGCTCCGCATACCGCATGAGAACCTGGTTACTCCGTTCGGTCCCCTGTTGGGAGATGGAGAAGAGGGCAGCCTCCTGAATGTCCGGGTCGCTGGTTTCCCGAAGGATCTCCTCAAGGGCGCTGAGGGCCTCTTCGGATTCCACACGAGACAGCCAGAACACGGCCTGTTCTACCACCTCCGGATCCGGATCCGGATTCCTGTGGGCCAGGTCCAGGAGGATGTCCACAGATTCATCACCCATATGCTGACCGATCATGAAAACGGCCTGCTGCCTCAGCTCGGCAGAACATGCATCCTTATCCCCCAAGACCTGCTTGAGGATAGGAATGGCCTTCTCGGAGTTCATGTTGAGAAGGGCCTGGAGGGCAGCCACCCGAACCTCCTGGTCCGGTCCGCAAGGGTCTGCCACCTGCAGGGCGATTGATGCTGCTGCTGCCGCGTCCCCCTGGCTGGCCAACTGGGAATCCAGGCGAATCATGAGCTCTTTGGAATCCGAGAGGGTGTTGGCAGTGGGGAATTCGTCGGTTTGCGTCTCCAGCAAGCCTCGGGCTTCCCGGAGTTGGCTTCGGCTCCCGAGCCGATAGAGGGCGAACGCCTGATAGTAGTAGGAGTCCGCCACATACCCGGAGCTGGGGTAGTCCCCGCGAATTGAGGCATAAGCGTCCGCCGCCTCCTGATAGCGCCGGGCGTTGAGGGCTTCCCGTGCGTCGGCGTAGACCTTGGATGCCGGATCCTGTTGGAGCCAGGGGGCGGGGGCCGTCTCAAAAGCCTGTTCGGTCTTCTGTAATTCAAGGTCTGAATTCCGTTGTGCATCCACGGAAACCGGGAAAAGGAGGAGCACCATCACGGCCAGCGTCGAGAATCTCATCATCATATCCATCATCTTTAGGGTTTCTCCTCGTCAGGTTCCCATGAACCGAGCACCAGTGGGCAGAACCGCCCGGATTCGGGACAGGACTTCAGTGTCTTCCAGCCCTTCCAGGGCCAGGTTCCATTCCGATTGGACTTTTGCAGGATCGCCGTCCATGGCGCCGGCTCCTACCAGTTGGACCAGCACAAGCTCGAGGTCCTCCAGCAAGTCCTGAAGGAGGGGATCGGGGTTCTCCTGGGCATCCATGATGAGGCGCGTCTGGGCCAGAAGCCCTCGGGACCAAGTCCCCACACTGGCTTCCAGACCGCCGGCGCTGGCATCCGCCCGGGCCAGCGTCAGAAGGGATTCGGTCTTAGCCAGATGGTCCAATGCCACGATCCGCAGAAGATCCGAACCACGGGCCTCGGCCGAAGCAGCATCCGGTCCCCCCACCGCAGAGGGTGAGGCACCAGGGGCCGTCATCCGACCGATCCCAAGCCCCAGGACCAGGATGGCTGCCGCCCCCATGGCCCAAGCGAAGGGACGCCGAGTCCTGGCACTCCGGGACTGGCGGGCCTGGTCCAAGGACATGATTGATTCATCAGTTGGTTCGGGGGATGCATCTCCCGACAGGCCCTCCTCGATCCGGCCTTGGATTGCCGCCCACATCTCGTCCCGGGGTGTCTCCGGGGGAGGATTGTATTCGGAACGAATCCTATCCAGCAGGGCATCCATGTTTTCTTCAGGCATCTCGCGCATACTCCTTCATGGCATCTCCCAGAGCTTCCCGTAGTAGCTCACGAGCTCTGGAAAGCCTCGCCTTCGAAGTCCCCACGGCCACATCCAGCGCTTCCGCGATCTCCTTATGAGGCACGCCTTCCAGGTCATACATCAGGAACACCGTCCGGTAGATTTCCGGCAGACCATCCACTGCTTCCGTCAAGCGCTCCCTGACCCCCGAATCAGTGTCCTTCGGGATCGCACCCAGGTGATGGGCGTCCTCCAGCGACCGTTCTCTTTTACGGTGGCGATCAATCTTCCGCAGCCGGTTGAGGACCACGGAAACCGCAACCGAGTGCAGCCACGTGGAGAACGCCGCCTCACCTCGGAACTGGTCCAGGCACTCCCACACTCGGACGAAAGCGTCCTGTGTGAGTTCCCGGGCAAGCTGCTCGTCTCCCACCATCCTGAAAGAGAGGTGAAAGACCCGGTCCACGTTGTTTTCGTAAAGGGCTCGAAACGCGCTTTGGTCGCCGTCCCTGGCCCTCTTCACCAAGTCGAGATCAGTCAATTCGAAGGGTCCAGTTGATCGCCGTAAACCTTCTCTTCACCAAATCTGACACAGCTCGAGGGAGATAGGTTGCGCGTTTTCGAAAAAAGGTGAGATGGGAGGTGGGTCCTATCGGAGCTCCTCGATGGAGGCCTCCAGCAAGGCTCTGGTATACTGGGGGTTGTGAACCCCTAGACTCCCGTCCTTTTGAACAAGCCAGTAGTTGTAGGAAGTCCTGGCCTGAACCGCCGTCAGCGATCGGTCCGAGGGGTACTTGGGCTCTGTAGCATTGGGGTCCGAAGGATGGGGTTTTTGCGGAAGCAGGGCTCCGAGGGAGTCCAGAAGATCCTGGACCCGGGCCTGACTGTCCTCCAGGCGACCGATGGTCATCCCCGCATGACAGGGCTGGCAGGGCCGGCCGTTCAGGACCGCCGGGGCCTCACCCTTGGTTTTGACGCGGAAGGTGTGGCCACCCACCGCCAGGGGATCCAGGCCCTCCCCCGCACCAGCCATGTGACAGGAGACACATCCAGACTCCAGGTCGGTGTGGGCGGAGGCGCAGGATTGAACGCGTCCTCCGACATCAAGTATTGTACCTTCATCGGCAATCACGCTTCCTCTTGG
>RCNC010002502.1_pt1 | contig 15449 bp, 15 predicted proteins | sample 2041301 | NCBI WGS metagenome assembly RCNC01 (sample SAMN09708231, study PRJNA481090) | Marine sediment metagenome, whole genome shotgun sequencing project. | biome: marine sediment; feature: ocean; material: sediment; isolation source: Sewage treatment plant 13A marine sediment (STP13A) ... | reverse complement strand
GTTAAAAAATGAGCCTGGCATTAGAGGGCATCAAAAGGCTTGAGGATGGTCCCATGGTGGTCCCAAAAAATATCCAATACAGAAAAAATTCAGGCTGCGATGGGCTTGGCTTTCTCTATTCGCGCTCTGCGCTTTGGGGTGTTTAGCGCTTTCCACAACTCGTTTCGCTGCTGTAAGTTCAACCAGAAATCAGCCGTATTGCCAAAGACCGTGGCAAGCATCAATGCGGTGTCCGCCGTGACGGTACGACGATTGGTACACAACTCGTTGACAGTTTTTCGACTAACTCCCATCGATTCGGCAAGTTGCCTTTGGGTCAATCCCATAGGCACGAGGAATTCCTCGGTAATCATTTCACCGACACTGACGGGTTGTCGTTTTGTGATATTCATAGCCTGCCTCACCGATAATCATGGTTATCCAGATAAACGTCTTGAGCTTCGCCGCGCTCACCCGACCACGCAAAGACCAACCGCCATTGTTTGTTGACGCGGATACAGTGCTTGCCAGCCAGATTTCCTCTCAATTTTTCAAAATGGTTACTCGGAGGTGAACGCAAGTCGAGATCGCACGTCGCATCATCGATCAACTGCAACTTTCGGAAAATCCGGCCCTCAATTTGAGCGGGTAGTTTCTTACTGGTTTTGTCAGCCAGATAAAAGTCCCGCAGCCACCGATCCCGAAAACTCTGAATCAAAAGCAATCTCCTCATCCGTGCATCAATGTAACGTACCTGGTTACTTTATACAACCATTCTACAACTACTCCACGAGCCTTCAGCGCTTACCGCTGAAGATAGTGCTTGCCCAACGTCAATCGGCAATCTGCCTGAGCTGCCCGCATGCACGAGTGTTGGCCAAAGTTTTTCCGCTATCCTGTATAAACCTATGGCCGCGCGCATAGATCAGTCGGAAAAAGCATCTAGTTGAAATTCATGGAGCAGCCCCTCACACTTTCGCTCCTGAAAGAGATGGACACAGTGGAAAAGCGATGCTACGAACCACACCACGGAGACAAACACGAGGATTTCGAACAATGACACCGGTAAAGCGAGGCCGTCACCGCGATCCAATCGACCGCGCCATGGAGCAAGCCCTGAGGCTGGGAAATTTCATCAATTACAATGCATCCTGGTCGTTCATTACGGATCTCGAAGAGCTTGCGAAGCAGATCGAGCAGCTCATGCCGGAGGAAGCTGAACGCGCCATCGCACTGTATGAAACCTTCATCGCCGGTTGTTACGAAAAGGCGGAGGAGATCGATGACTCGAGTGGCAGCCTGGGGATGTTTGTCGAAAACTTGATGTGTGGCTGGATAGAAGCGCGCCAGGCGGCACAAGCCGATGGCGGAAAGACTGCCGAAAGATTGTTGGGCTGGATGGACAAGGACGATTACGGATTTTGCTACCAGCTCGAACAGGAAGCGGTGAATGTCCTGAACAGAAACGGGCTATCGCACTTCGCTACCCAGGTGCAGAAGCGATTCGATGCCGCCAGACGGCCATCAACAACTTTGAACGAGAACGGGCGTACGCTCCAGGATGCCAGCTTCCGCCGACGCTATTGGGGCGGAGTATTGAAGACCATCTATGCCGCCCAAGGTAATCTGGACGCTTATGTCGAATTGTGCCGGGGGACCGAACTGTTGCCGGTCGACTGCGAGATCATAGCCGGGATACTGCAAGCCCGGCGTAGACCAGAACAAGCACTCGAGTGGGTCGAACGGGGTCTCGACCTCGAAAAACGACACACAAGCGGTCGTGGAGCGAGCTATAAGCTGGACGAGATGAAGCGCAGACTCCTGGTCAAGCTGGGCCACTCCGACGCGGCGCTCGCATCGGCGTGGACTGAATTCGAGGCATTCCCGTCCCAACTGGCCTACGAACTGCTAATGAAGTACGTGCCAAAAGTGGAGCGGGCGAAATGGCATGTCAGGGCAATGGACACCTCGGATCAGGCGGACCTGAATTTTGTCATTGAGCTGTGGCTCACGACCAAAGAGGTAGACCGGCTGGTCGGGCGGCTTCGGCGTTCGACCCACCAGGACCTCGAGTCCATTAGTCACTACGCGACTGAACCAGCGGCAAAGAAACTGGAGCGGCCCCACCCCGACGTGGCGGCGAAGGTTTATCGAGCCCTGGGGATGCGCATTCTCAACTCGAAAAAAAGCAAGTACTACGACGCTGCCCTATCGCACTTCAACCAGGCCAGGTGTTGTTATAAAAAGGCTGGAGATGAGCTCGGCTGGCAAACACTTGTCGACGAGGTTCTACAAATCCATCGCCGAAAAAGTGCCTTCATACCTGGCTTCGAAAAGCTGATTCAAGGTAAAAGTCCCCTCGCCGAGTCTTCCTTTGCCGAACGTACCAAGCGTCGAAAAGGGGCCTGGAATTGATGAAGAGAACCTCCTCGCAACGGCAAACTAATGCCTTGTGAGAATTACTGGCAGCTGCACCCTCTCGGGTCCTCGCTGACTCGCCATAGCCGTGCCCGGCTGGCACGAATTATAATGCACGCGGAGATCCGGGCCGAAGACGATCGCTTCGGCATCGCCGCTACGCCCATTTGAACGGAGCAGGTCCCATGACCAACCAAACTTGCAGCGCCTGCGGAGCAAAAGTTTCTCCCTGCGACGGGGTATCAGTCGAGTACCAGACAGGGACAAAATTCAAGTGCTCCCGATGTTACAACGAGTCCATTGCCGAGCATCTGGGACTCGATTACGAGCACATTTCTTTCGATCCGCTGACCATCCTGGATCTCGATGGTGTACCTCACACCTTCCAATTTCGCGCCCATATCTTTAGCGATCAATTGTCTCTTGAGGCACTCGAGGTAGGACCAGAGGAGGGGTATAAATTCTCTGTGATCGCAGCGGCGGAACAGGACCTGTTCGTCACCTTCAAGACACTCTTTGAGCGTATCCGACGGGAGCTTGGTCGCAGGCACATCGAGCCCGAAGGCGGCGGCTATCGAATCAGCCATGATGATGTGGTCCGCGGGCAGATCACCGACGAACCCGACAGCTTCGTGCAGATGCCCCGGCTGATCATCGACGGCAAATCTATCACATGGGAGGAACTGGGGCGCCCCCTCCTCTACCTGTCCCAGGGACAGGGTATTTGAGCATTTGGTCCCAAAACGGTCCCAAGAAAATAAGCTAAGAATTTTTTTGTATTAAAATCAAACACTTATGAGGAGCGAGGGATTCGAACCCTCGATAGGGTATAAGCCTATACACCCTTAGCAGGGGTGCGCCTTCAGCCACTCGGCCAGCTCTCCGTAGGTTCTGTAACGTGTTTCAGGTAGCAGTCACAGGCGCGGCATAATACCACAATGGCTGCAAAATCAAAGTCATAGGAGGGGTTGTAGCGCGGTTATTCTTCGTCTTCGCTGGCTGGAGGATCACCTTCGTGAATTCGACTGTAAATCTCTTCGCGGTGTACGGCGACCTCCCGGGGTGCATTGACGCCAATGCGCACCTGATTGCCCTTTACACCCAGTACTGTCACGGTGACTTCCTCGCCGATCATGAGCGATTCGCCGACTCTACGGGTTAAAATCAACATACGTCCTGTTCTCCAAGCTCCTTAACCGAATACAGCTACCAGGTGAAAATAGTGCGCTCGGCCAGCCCATATTCCACTATTACAGCCACATTTTACTAGTGGATTAAACCGCTTTAACCGCAACATTAGAAACCTTGGATTTCTAATACATTGCGCACCTTTTCCTCACCTAGTTAGTCAACATTTTCCTCTTCAGGTTCCTTTTCCAGGCCAAAAGATGAATGCAGTGAGCGCACTGCCAGTTCCAGGAATTTCTCTTCGATGATGACCGAAATCTTGATCTCGGAGGTGGTGATCATCTGGATGTTGATACCCACTTCAGCAAGGGCGGCAAACATCTGGCTGGCAACACCGGCGTGGGAGCGCATGCCTACGCCCACCACGGACACCTTGGCGACCTTGTTGTCACTGGTCACTTCACGGGCATTGAGTTCCTGCGCGACCTTGTTCAGCACCTCCTCGGCGCGCTCCAGATCGTTGCGACCTACGGTGAAGGTAAAGTCGGTAGTCTTGTCGTGGGCGACGTTCTGCACGATCACGTCCACTTCGATATTGGCTTCACCAATCGGCCCCAGGATATGATAGGCGACGCCGGGCATATCGGGCACGCCCGCAATGGTCAGCTTTGCCTCGTCGCGGTTGAACGCGATACCCGCAATGGTCGGCGTTTCCATTTCACTATCGTCCTCTATTGTAATCAGGGTACCAGGGCCATCCTGGAAGCTGTGCAACACCCGCAGGGGCACGCTGTACTTGCCGGCAAATTCCACGGCACGAATCTGTAACACCTTGGAGCCCATGCTGGCCATTTCCAGCATTTCCTCGAAAGTGATTTTCTCCAGGCGCCTGGCGCCGTCCACCATGCGGGGGTCGGTAGTGTAGACACCGTCCACGTCGGTGTAGATCTGGCACTCATCTGCTTTAAGTGCAGCTGCCAGGGCCACAGCAGTGGTATCGGAACCGCCGCGGCCCAGGGTTGTAATGTTGCCGTGTTCGTCCACGCCCTGGAAACCGGCTACGACAATCACATAGCCCTGGTCAATGTCTGCCTGTAGGCGCTGGTCATCAATTTCCCGAATCCGCGCCTTGGTGTGGGCGTCATCGGTGAGGATGCGCACCTGGCTGCCGTTATAGGACTTGGCCTTCACCCCACGTTTGTTCAACGCCATGCTGAGCAACGCGGTGGTGACCTGTTCTCCCGTAGAGACCAGCACATCCATTTCACGGGGTACCGGGCGGTCCTGCACCTGGTGAGCGAGTTCAATAAGCCGGTTGGTTTCGCCACTCATGGCGGAAACAACAACGACTATGCTGTGGCCATCCGCACGAAAGCCGGCAACTTTGTCAGCCACCGCTTCTATGCGCTCGATATCACCTACCGAGGTACCACCAAATTTCTGGACTATAAGACTCATGAACTCTCGCGAAAAAACCCAGCGCGCCTCGCACTGTGCTGTACTGCACCGTACTGCGCTGCACTAAAACGGGGCGCTATTAAACAATAAAGCGTACAGAATTTAAACAAACTGCGCGTGTTAATCCGCCACACTTTTCACACCGCCCGGCCTAGCCCAACTGCGAGGAAACCCACTCCGGCACGGCTTTGAGTACTTCAGGCAAGGCCTGCACGTCGGCGCCGCCGCCCTGGGCCATATCCGGACGGCCACCGCCCTTGCCACCCAGGCGCTGGGCGAATTCGCGCATCAGGTCACCGGCCTTAACGCGGTCGGTAAGATCCTTGGTAACACCTGCGGTCAGGGCGATCTTGTCATCGGTGATTGCCGACAGCAGGATAACGCCGCTGCCCAGCTTGTTTTTGCACTGGTCCAGGGTGTCGCGCAGGGATTTTGCATCCGCCCCTTCCACATTGGCGGCGAGCACCTTGATGCCCTGCACGTCTACGGCTGCGGAGGTAAGATCACCACCGACCGATGTCGCCAGCTTCTGTTTCAGGCGGGCGATTTCTTTTTCCAGGTCGCGGTTCTCGCTGCGCAGGGAAGAAACCTTGGCCGCCACATTATCCGCTGTTCCCTTAACCACGTCGCAGACTGCTGCCAACTGCTGTTCCGCCTGGTCCACCAGCGCCAGGGCACCTGCCCCGGTGACACCTTCTAAACGACGCACACCTGCAGCCACGCCGGATTCAGAGACGATGCGCACCAGGCCAATATCGCCGGTGCGGCTGACATGGGTACCGCCACACAGTTCCACGGAGAAATCATCCTCGCCCATGGACAGTACGCGAACCTCATCGCCGTATTTCTCGCCGAACAGGGCCATGGCGCCCGCTTCAACCGCTTCGTCCATGGACATCAGGCGGGTCTGCACATCGGTATTGGCGCGAATCTGGCCGTTCACCCTGGCCTCTATCGTCTTGAGCTGCTCTGGCGTCACGCCCTCAAAGTGCGAGAAGTCAAAGCGCAGGCGCTGGGAATCCACCAGGGAGCCTTTCTGCTGTACATGATCACCCAGTACTTCACGCAGCGCTGCATGCAACAAGTGAGTGGCGGAGTGATTGAGTTTGGTGCGCTGGCGCAGTTCGTTATCCACCTGCGCCTGCAGCGTATCGCCCTTGTTGACCGTACCCTGCAGGACTTTTACATGGTGCAGGTGTTGGCCGGAACCTTTGCTTGTAGCGCTGACTTCCAGGCGCAGGCCTGCGCCGCTCAGGTAGCCACTGTCACCCACCTGCCCACCGGACTCGCCGTAAAAAGGTGTGCTGTCCAGTACCACCACACCGGATTCGTCAGTCGTCAGGCTATCCACTTCCTCGCCATCGCGCAGAATAGCCGTCACCACGCCCTCACCTGCCAGGCTGTCATAACCGGTAAATACTGTGCTGCCTTCAAGTGTCAGGACATCGTTATAGTCGACTTTAAAGCTACCACCTTCCTGGGAGCGGGTGCGCTGCTCAGCCATGGCGCTATCGTAGCCGGCCATGTCCAGGGTGAGGTCACGCTCACGGGCGATGTCGTTGGTCAGATCCGTGGGGAAGCCGTAGGTGTCGTATAACTTGAACACCACGTCGCCGGGAATTTCACTGCCCTTCAGGTCAGCCAGGGCGTCCTCGAGTATTTGCATACCGTGGTCCAGCGTCTTGGCAAACTGCTCTTCTTCTGTCAGCAGGGCCTTTTCAATCTGCGGCTGCAGCTTCACCAGCTCCGGGTAGGCTTCTCCCATCTGGTCCGCCAGCGTGGGCACCAGCTTATAAAAGAAGGGGGCATCGGCGCCCAGCTTGTTACCGTGCCGTATTGCCCGGCGAATAATGCGCCGCAGCACGTAACCCCTGCCCTCGTTACCGGGCAGCACGCCGTCGGCAATGAGGAAGGCGCAGGAGCGAATATGATCGGCGATCACCCGTAGGGAATTGTGCTCCAGGTCCTGCACACCCAGAATCCTGCCCGCAGTGCCAATCAGTGCCTGGAAGAGGTCGATCTCGTAGTTGCTGTGCACGTTCTGCATCACGGCGGCGATGCGCTCCAGGCCCATGCCAGTGTCGACAGAGGGTTTGGGCAGCGGGTTTAGTTCTCCCGACTGGTCCCGGTTGTACTGCATGAACACCAGGTTCCATATCTCGATGTAGCGGTCCAGGTCTTCCAGTTCACTGCCGGGAGGTCCGCCGGGCACCTCTTCGCCGTGATCGTAAAAGATTTCGCTGCAGGGGCCGCAGGGGCCGGTGTCACCCATCTGCCAGAAGTTATCTTCGTCCAGTCGCGAGATGCGCTCCTTGGGGAAGCCAATTTCATTGATCCAGATCTGCTCCGCTTCATCGTCGGAGATGTGCACCGTAACCCACAACTTCTCAGGCGGCAGGCCAAGGGTGCCAGTGAGGAATTCCCAGGCGAACTTTATCGCATCATGCTTGAAATAGTCGCCAAAGCTGAAGTTGCCCAGCATTTCAAAAAAGGTGTGATGGCGCGCTGTGTAGCCGACGTTTTCCAGGTCATTGTGCTTGCCGCCGGCACGCACGCAGCGCTGGCTGCTGGTAGCGCGATGGTAGGAGCGCGGGTCAACGCCCAGAAAGGTATCCTTGAACTGCACCATGCCGGCATTGGTGAACAACAGGGTCGGGTCGTTGCCGGGCACCAGGGAGCTACTGGGCACCCGGGTATGCTGCTGTTGTTCAAAATAAGCCTGGAAGGCTTCGCGTACTTCTGCGGTCTTCATAGTTTGTCTCTGTTATGCGGTGGTGTCAGCCAGCCATGTGCCCTTCGGCGAACTCCCTGCCCGCAATGATATGCAGGTGCAGGTGGAAGACGGTTTGTCCCGCGCCCTCGCCGTTATTGATCACCAGGCGAAAAGACTCGTCTACGCCCAGTTGCTTCGCCACGTTCCCGGCGGCCAGTAACAGGTGCCCCAACAGGGCCTGGTCGTCGGCCTGCGCGTCCACCAGCCGGGGGATACCGCGCTTGGGGATCACCAGCACGTGGACCGGTGCCTGGGGGCTGATATCGTTGATCGCGATGCAGTGCTCATCCTCGTAGAGGAATTCACTGGGAATCTCACCACTGATGATTTTGCCAAATATAGTGTCCGACATGCCCTACCCCAGTTTCTCATCTGCGGTGAGCTGGCGAGCTTCGCTTTCCAGCATCACCGGAATGCCATCGCGCACCGGGTAGGCCAGGCCCGAGGCCTTACAGACCAGCTCGTCCTTGTCCTTATCGTATTGCACTGGTGCCTTGCTCACAGGACACACCAGGATACTGAGTAACTTCTTGTCTATCATCACCGTCTCACGATGCCAAAAGAGAGGCAGTATTATACGGACTTTTTCAGGGCTTGGGCATGGGTGGGGCGAGCAATTGTGGGTCTACCCGCTGGCGGCGCCAGCTCATGCGCCAGTCCAGGTGTGGCCCGGTGGCGCGACCGGTGGCTCCCACTGCACCGATAGGCTCTCCAACGCTGACTTCCTGCCCTGTTTCCACCGACACTTTGCTCATATGCAGGAAGGACGAGGACAGACCGAAACCGTGGTCCAGGATCACCGTACCGCCGGAATAGAACAGGTCCGGCTCCGCCAGGGTGATCACCCCCGCTGCGGGGGCAAGCACCGGCGTACCGGTGGGAACCGCCACATCCACGCCGTAATGCGGGCTGCGCGGTTCGCCGTTGTAGTAGCGCTGGCTGCCATAGACGCCGGAGATCGGCCCCTGCACCGGCCAGGCAAAGCCAGACAGTGCACCCTGCAGCAGATCGGGTCTTGGCAGGCGCTGGCGCTTGGCGGCGCCCACCAGTGCCCGCTCCCGCTTGATACGTGCGGTCTGCTCGGGCGGTGGCGTGACCGTCTTCTGCGGCACCCCCTCCACACGCTGGATTTTGTAATCGCGCGGCGAAATCTGCAGCGTCTCCTCACAGGGCACCGCGCCCTTCACCACCAGCAGCGCGCTGGCCGCCGCATTGCGGCCAAAGCCCATGACAGTCGTGCCGTCCGCCAATACGTCCAGCGCTTCGCCATCCAGCGTCACCCTGCTGCCCGCCGCTACCGTGCCCCACAGCAGGCCACCCTGCACCGTCTGGCCCTGCTGGTTGTCCAGGCACGCCGCCCAGAGCCCCGGCGCCAGCAGCATAGCCACTGACCACACCAACAACCTGCTACTACCCAGCCGCCACAACCTTGCCATACTGTTTCCCATCAACGTATTCACAGCCCCCTTTCTAGCAGCGCGCACCCGCAGAGTCCAGCGGCATTTAGTTGTCGCGTACAAACGGCTAGAATGCGTCCCATGGGAAGATACCGACCACCGCGCGTACGCGGCTCACGCTACATCACCCCCGAGGGCGAACAGGTCCTGCGGGAGGAATTACACCAGCTGTGGAAAGTCGAACGACCGGTGGTGACCAGCGCCGTGCACGAGGCCGCCAAGAATGGCGATCGCTCGGAGAATGGGGATTACATCTATGGCAAGCGGCGACTGCGGGAGATTGACTCGCGGGTGCGTTTCCTGAACAAGCGGCTGGATGAAGTGGAGGTTGTCGAACGGGTTCCCGACAACACTGACAAGATCTTCTTCGGCGCCTGGGTGACGCTTGAGGACGAGGCGGGAGATGAGCATCGCTGGCGTATCGTGGGGCCGGATGAATTTGACCTGGGGGCTGGCAAGTTGAGCATGGATTCGCCGATGGCGCGGGCGTTACTGGGCAAGGGGCTTGATGATGAGATTCAGGTTAGTACGCCTTCGGGGCAGCAGGTTTATTATGTTACCTGTATTGATTACGACGGGGGGTAGCGTTGGCTTATAGCTAAGGGACCGCGACCTACAGGGTAATATCTACAAAGCTAGAACGTAAACTCAACCCCAACAGAAGCCGTCCGGGGCTTATTGGGCCGCGCGCCATCCGGCTGCCGCGACACAATAGACTCTTCGGCAAACACGTTCTCAACCTTCAGGAATAGCAGCGCAGAATCCGTCACCGCAAAGCGGCTGATGTAATCCACAACTAACAAGTCTTCACTGCGATCAAATTTGCTGCCGCCGTTGTTGCAGCCCAAATCCATGCACATCTCGTCGGTGTATTTGAGCACCGCGTAATTCCCCCAGCCGTTGGCGGCTTCCAGTCCGAGGCGCAGGCTAAAGGTGTTTTCAGGAATCACTGCCAGCCTGTCACCGTCCTCAATGCCTTCATCTGGCAGATCTTCACTGGCGGTAGCGTCTGTGTAGGTGTACATCAGGTCAATCGGCAGCACAAAACTGCCCACTTCCATGCTGGTACCCGCCTGGAGTTCTACACCGTAGATTTCCGCCTTGCCGGTATTGAACGAGCCGGAGGTCGAGCCGTCACTGCAGGGGCTGGCATTAGAGCAGCTCTCTGACTTGTTATCAAAGTCGCTGAAGAAGCCGATAGCCTCTACAAACCAGCTGCCGCGATAGCGTATGCCTGCTTCATAGTTGGTGCTGGTTTCCGGATCTTCATTTTCCCTGGCGCCGCCGCCCAGCGGTGAAAAGCCCGCGTGTACGCCAGCCAGCGCCTGCCAGTTGTCATTGAAGTCATAGGTGAAGGACGCACCGGGCAACCACTCATCGTTATCGTTGTCGCGACGGCTGTCCAGTTCCTGGCGCGCGGGCTCGGCATATTGCTTGCGCTGGGATTCGACATCTTCGTAGCGCAGGGCCAGGTTTACATTCAGTGCGTCGTTGACCTGCCAGCTGTCTACCGCCCAGAAACTGTTGGCATCGGCTTTTTCCTTGCGGTTGTTGCTGCCTGCAGGCTGCCTGGTGCTCGCGTAAACCAGCTGTCCATCAACCTGGTTGTAGTAATCAATAGGCTGGTAGCGGTCCATTTCGTCCTGGTGCACACGGCCACCAAGCGCCAACTGGTGTGAACCCAGGTCCACATCGAAATTCAGCTCGACGCCCTTGGACTCATAGTCACGGCTGTTGTGCTTGTATTGCAGGTCCTCGATATCCTGGGTGCCATCCAGCACACCCTGTGCGAATTCGTCGCCCGCATTGGCGTCATCAATGAAAGCACTGCCACCACTGAGCTTGAACCAGTCGCGGGAGAACTCATTGTAGTAACCGGTGGCGGTCATCCCAATGGTATCGGTGATTGCCAGTCGATAGACCGCATTGTAGCCGTGGTGATCGTTCTTCATTTTGTCTGGCTCAGACAGGCCGTAGCGCCGCTCGCCATCGGCGTCGAAATCCGCATCGGTCAGGCCAAGATAGGTCTCGTCGGAAGTTTCCTCGGAATACTGGGCTTTGAGCAATACACTCTGGCTCTCCCCTTCCCAACTCAACTTCACCAGGTAGTCGTCGATGTCGAAACCGGTGCCTGAACTGGTGCGATCGATATCCTTGAAACCATCGCTCTGGCGCTGGGCGGTCTCCACCAGGAAGCCAAACTCGCCTCTGCGTCCGCCGTAGTTTGCCAGCAGGTCCACCTCGCCATTTTCACCATAGGAAAAGTTCACCGCGCCGGCGTTCTCAGCGGGGATCGGTGTAGACACCATGTTGATCACACCACCGGTGGTCTGGGGGCCGTAACGCAAAAGTGGCGCTCCCTTGATCACCTCAATAGCATGCATGCGCAAGGTGGTGGGGAAATAGTAGGCAGCAGGGTTGGAATAAGGCGCGGGGGCAATCAGGACGCCGTCTTCCATCAATGTCACTTTTGACGCGCGTTCTGAGGTGGCGCCGCGAATACCAATATTGGGGCGCAGGCCGTAGCCGTCTTCTTCCAACACGTAGATGCCAGGGACCGTCTTGAGGAGCTGGGTGATGTCGTCAGCCGCTTCGATCTGCATCTGCTCGTTGTCGATCACTGACCCGGAGCCGGGCAGTTGCCGGGCATCTTCGCGACTGCCAACAATGGTGATTTCTTCCAGCGTGTGGTTATTGGCCTGTGCTGCTGTACCTGACAGTGCCGCTGTCCCCGTCAGTGCCGCAATAGCTGCGACCATGATGCTCCTGTTCATGTTTGCCCTTTTTAAATGCATAGGTGGGGCTTATCGCCTCCACCAGCTTACTGAGGCGGGAAATAATAATAGGAATGATTATCATTTACAATGCTATATGAGAATTATTATCATTTGAGGTCGTTAGGGCTATATCGACGGCGCCACGGGGTGACCCGACCATATTCAGCATGGGTTATCGGGGGGATTAACTGGCATTTCAGGTGGGAAGCCGCGTTTCTCGGATGGGGATTTCCCCTGAAGGCATGGGCTTCCAACTGCAGGGGGAATCCCCATCCGTGAGCCGCGTGCTAAGTGAGCACAAGCAGAGCCTACTGCAGCGCCCCGTAGATAATATTCTCCAACTGCCCGCGAAAATTAAAGGTACTGGAGGGCATCAGCTGGGTCATGAAGACCACCACCAGCTCCTCCGCCGGGTCCACCCAGAACAGCGTACTGGCGAGACCGCCCCAGAAGAAGCTACCGGTCGAGCCAGGGTAGCCGTTGCGCACGGGGTCAATCTTGGTGGCAAAGCCGAGACCAAAGCCCACTCCCTCATAGGCCGATTCACTGAAACCGCCGGTGGCAAACTCGGACAGATCGGCTCCACCGGGCAGGTGGTTGCGCGTCATAAAGGCCAGCGTGCGCGAGCCAATCACGCGTTTGCCGTCCAGGCTGCCGCCATTGAACAGCATCTGGCAGAAGCGGTAGTAGTCGCCCACGGTAGAGAGCAGCCCGCCGCCCCCGGAATAGAAACTCAGGTTGGAGAACTTGCTGTTCTGGCCGTCATCCTCGAGCACCATTTCCTTGTTGAGGTTGCGCTCATAACAGGAGGCGACACGGTCCAGCTTGCCCGGCTCGACTTCGAAACTGGTGTCGTTCATGCCCAGGGGCTCAAAAATAACCGCACGTAGATAGTCCGGCAGGCTCTGCCCACTGATCACCTCCACCAGGTAACCGAGCACATCGGTAGCCACCGAGTAGTTCCAACGCTCCCCGGGGGAAAACTCCAGCGGCAGCTGCGCCAACTGGTCAATCATGTCCTGCAGGGTGTAGTCCGGGCTGGGATTGCCAACCTGCAGCTTGCGATAGGCGTAATCGATATTGGAGGCGCGCATGAAGTCGTAGGTCAGGCCTGAGGTGTGCATCAACAGGTCACGGATGGTCATGGGGCGTTGCGCTGGCTTAGTTGCAAACAGTGGATAGGAACCGGCACTCCACACACCCAGGTTACGCCAGGACGGTATAAAGCGGTGCACGGGGTCATCCAAAGAAAACAGGCCGCGCTCGTGCAGGGTCATCATCGCCAGCGAGGTGATCGGCTTGGTCATGGAGTAAATGCGCAGGATAGTGTCTTCGGTCATGGGTGTGCCGCGCTCGACATCCCGCTGGCCCTGGATATCGAGGTAGCAGGCCTGGCCTCGACGGGCCACCAGGGTGATGCTGCCGGGTATCTTGCCCGGCTGCACGTAGCGCGACGCCAGGTGTTCGCTTACCCGGGATAACTGGCCGCTATCCATGCCCACTGATTCCGGCGAGACGATTTCCAACAAAGTAACATTCCCTGCAAGGTTAAAAGATATGCAGTGATACCCGCCCCTGATCAAAAAGGCAAGCGGGCCTGCCCCTCAGGACAGCAACCCGCTCACCCTCTCGCGCAGCACGGGAACCACCTCGGTCTCAAACCAGGGATTGCGCCGCAGCCACAGGGTATTGCGCGGCGAGGGGTGCGGCAGCGGCAGGTAGCGGGGGCCGAAGTCAGCCCAGCGCTGTACCCGCGCGGTGAGGGTTTCCCGGGATTTGCCCAGGTAGTGCTGCTGGGCATAGCTGCCGACCAGCAGCACCAATTCCACCGCCGGCATCAATTCCAACAGTCGTTCATGCCACAGGGGGGCGCAATCGGGCGCCGGCGGCAGATCGCCGGATTTGCCCTTGCCCGGATAACAAAACCCCATGGGCACAATCGCAATGTTGGATTCGTCGTAGAACTGCTCCGGCTCAACGGCCAGCCACTGGCGCAGGCGCACGCCGCTGGGATCATCCCAGGGAATACCCGTCGCATGCACTTTGGTACCGGGCGCCTGCCCCACGATCAGGATTCGGGCACCGGTGCCCGCTCGCAGCACCGGCCTGGGCCCCAGTGGGAGAATTTCCTCACAGTGACGACAGCCGCGAATTTCCTGCAACAGGTCACGCAGTGGAATAGCGTTGGGATCATCCTTTTTAGCCACCTTGCTCTCCCCGGCCCCCAGGGCGCCCTGAATGCTCAGTATCTGGGAATGCGCTATTTGGCGCCTTTTTCAAATCTAACACGACATTTCTCCATAGGCTTATCATGGGCTTATGTATTCACTGAAAACATAAGCCTGCAAGGCAGCCCCAAAACAAGTAAATAATTTACATTTTTACCGGGGTTTATCCATGGATAACAGCGCATTCAATCAGTAGACTGCGCCGCAATCCCCACCAGCTAGAATTGGGGGTCTTTTCTTATAGAACGCAAGGAGAACACACATGTTCAAGAAAACCGCAATAGTAGCCGGCATAGCGCTGGCCGTATCCGCTGCCGCCCAAGCTGACTACCAGTGGGAGCTTGGTGCTGCTTACGGTACTGGCGAATTCGATATAGGCGCTCAGAATCCTGATAACGATCAAATTTCTGGCTATGGCACTTACTTCATAGATGCCGTTGATGACACCAAAGGTCCCCTGGCTGAGGCCGCTTTCCTGGACCGCGCCAGCAGCATCAGCCTTTTCGCCGTAAACGCTAATATCGACGGTGATGGGATCAGAGATTTGGGCCGGAAAAATTATGGCCTGGAGATTCGCGCTGTGTCCTCTGACGCCGGCTGGATAACTGACTTCGGCTACTCGCGGGAAGAAAACGATACCCTGCGTACCTCTTTGTCAGCCGGTCAGCTGCCGACCATTCCCGTGGTGGGTCGTGGACTCGATACCATTGATATCGACCGATTCAAAGTTGGCTTTGGTAAGTACCTGACAGACAGAACAACGCTGGTAGCGAGCTACATATACTCTGACATTGATGAAGCTGGGGATTTCAGCAGCTACAGGCTGGACCTGGAGCACCTGTTCCAGTTTTCTTTCGGCGACATCATGACAGAAGCCTCCTATGGCATAGTCGACGTAAGTGTTGATGACAGCATTCTGGATGATAAGGACGATATCGATATTTTCCTGGTCGGCGCTACCTACTACTTCGGCAGTAACAAGAATTGGGGCGTGGGTGTCAATTACGGCGAAGAAGACTTTGGCGGTGATTCCTGGAAGCGTTGGGAAGCGAATGCATCATGGTTTATCAATGACCAGTGGGAAGTCGCTCTGGACTACTCAGATGGTGAGTTTGACGACCTGGACAACGTGGAATCAAAGCTCGCTACACTTAGCGCACGCTTCCGCTTCTAAGTCAGGCCTACAGCAAGAGTAATAGGGGCGGGCACCGATGGTGTTCGCCCCTTGTGG
>RCNC010001559.1_pt1 | contig 15451 bp, 15 predicted proteins | sample 2041301 | NCBI WGS metagenome assembly RCNC01 (sample SAMN09708231, study PRJNA481090) | Marine sediment metagenome, whole genome shotgun sequencing project. | biome: marine sediment; feature: ocean; material: sediment; isolation source: Sewage treatment plant 13A marine sediment (STP13A) ... | reverse complement strand
CTCCTTCGGATGAGGCCTGAGCTCGCTCCGCTGCCGCCGGCGGTTTGAGGACAACGTCATGTCGGGATGCCAGGCACCTCCAATGAACGTGCCCGGGATGCCAGGCATCTCCGGTGAATGCGTCTTCGGCACGCCGACTGGGGACTCCGAGGGCTTGCCGGAGCCCTTGTAGCGCAGGCGTCCCGCCTGCATGTGCGGCCGGGGCGGCCGCACCACAAGACTCGCCGGATTGGCTTGTCCTTGCGGTTCAGGTGTCTCGTGTACTGGGCGGCAATTTCGGTATTCGAAATTCGAAATCGGCTAGTTCGTGCCCTCTGACCCCGCCTGACCAGCGTCTGCCGGTGGGTCCGGGATCGGTCCGAAGTTCTGCTCGTACATCTGCACGTTGTGGGTCAGCGCGCGCAGCAGCTGTTTTGCCTGGAACGGGTTCATGATGATCCGCGCCACCACCGGGATGTCCTCCCGTCCGGGCACAGTCCGGCCGAAGTCGAGGAGCACCTCGGAAAAGTTATGGGCGATGCCGACAAAGTTCGAGTATTCACCGAGGCCGACCTCGGGGCTCAGGGTCAGACGCGTTCCTTTCGGGGTTTGCGGTGTGTCGTCGCTCATGTGGGCCTCCTGGCTCCATTATGTCAAATGGGGAAGAGAGATGGGCGGCGGAAACGACGCCTGATCCATTTCATGGCAGAATCAGCCTGTGAACCGCGCCGAAGACGTCCTCGAGCTCTTTCGCCGGGCGGCGGCCGACCGTGAGCTCGGCGCGTCCGAGATCGAGGAGATCCTGGTACGGGGACTGCTCGCGCTGAAGTTGGATTCCGGCGCCCTGATGGCCGGGGCCCGCCTCCTCGCCGAGGGGCAGCCGGCGATGGCGAATCTGCGCTCGCTGGCTACGAAGGCCGCCGCCCCGGGCTTTCGACGATTCCTCGAGCAGCGGGCCGGGGTGTTGGATGAGCTGCCGTATCGTCTCGCGGCCAATGCCTGGCCGCACATCGAGGGAGCGAGCACGGTTGTGACGATCTCCAGATCGAGGGCCGTTGCGGCGGTGGTGGAAGGGGCGCGGGAGCGCGGTTGGCGGGGCTCGGTTGCGGTTGTGGCCCACACCGCCACGGCGCCATCCTGTCTGGATGCGTCCGCGGTCGTGGTTCTCGTCGGCGCTGACGCGGTGGGACCGCGGCGTTTCATTAACGCGACGGGCACCACGATACTGCTGGAGCTGGCCGCAGCCCGGGGAGTGGATCGCGTGCTCGCGGCCGACTCCGGTAAGGATGTGAGCGAGGACATTCTGGACGACATCGTTGACTCTCTCCAGGCTCCGGATCAGGAGTGGCCGGTGTTCGAAGCGATACCGATGAGCCTCGTGAGTCAGCGGGTTACCGAGTGAGCCCATGATGGCGGTATGTGCCCCTCCGTTCGTGTGTTAAAGTGCACATCGTGAAAGTCTTGCGACGGCTGTTGCCGATGTTGATCCTGGTCTTCCCGGCGTTTCTTCTAACGGCGAAACCGGCGCCGGTGGTGGATTCGATCGATGGTCTCGAAGGTGGCGCGAAGCTCGATGCGGTGATCGATCGTGTGGTGGGGAGTCAACACGCGGTGCGCACCTTGCAAGCGGACTTCGTGCAACTCAAACGCAGTGAGCTGCTCCTCGAAGCGGTGGAGTCATCGGGGGTCTTTCTGTTTCGCGCCCCCGATCTGGTACGTTGGAACTATCTGCGGCCGGATTCGATGATCGTCCTCTTTACCGACGACGCCGTCACGACCTACCACCCTCAGCAGAGCCGCGCCGAGCGCCTCAAGGTATCGGGCAAGCAGCGCCGATTCGTGAGAGTGATTGCGGGGACGCAACCGCTTGATGACCTCACGCAGAACTTTGCCGTCAGGCTCGCCGACCCCGGTGGTGAGGCGCCCTACCGCCTCACCCTGCGACCGGTCACATCGATGCTCAAAAAGAGGCTGCGCTCGGTGGAGATCGAGGTTGATCGCACCCTCTTCCTGCCGGTGGTGGTCGAGTACACCGAGGTGGATGGCGACAGCACTCGCTATGAGTTCAGAAACCTGGTGATCAATTCCCCAATCGACGACTCGCAGTTCCGCCTCGATCTCGGATCCGGGGTGCGGTTGCAGGTCCTCGACGCCTCGTCGGGCGTCGGCTGATCCCAGATCTGAGGTCGAAACCCATGCTGCCCTTTTCTGTCGTCGGTGAGGATTCTGAGAGCGCAGCTCGGGCCGCCGAGCTGACCACGCCCCACGGTGTCGTCCACATGCCGGCCTTCATGCCTGTGGGGACCGCCGGAACGGTCAAGGGGATGGCCGCGTGGGAGCTCGATCGCCTTGCCCCGGAGATGATCCTCGCCAATACCTACCACCTCCTGCTGCGTCTGGGGACCGAACGTATTGTGAGCCTCGGCGGGTTGCACCGGGTGATGGGCTGGGAGGGGCCGATCCTCACCGACTCCGGAGGGTACCAGGTGTTCTCGCTGGCGAAGCGGCGCAAGGTCGAGCCCGACGGCGTCGTGTTCCAATCCCACATCGACGGCAGCGAGCACCGGTTGACCCCGGAGAGCGTCATCGAGACCCAGGTGTCGATTGGCGTCGATGTGGCGATGGTGCTCGACGAGTGCCTGCCCTACCCGGTCGAGCCCGAACAGGCGGAGAAATCGACCATGACCAGCGTGAAGTGGGCGCTGCGCGGGCTCGAGCGGGCGAAGCGGCTTCGCACCAAGAGCTCGAGGTGGGGCGGGGGGATCTTCGCGATCCAGCAGGGATCCCTCGATTTCGACCTCCGCCGCCGTTGCACCGAGGACCTGGCAGCGGCGGATTTCGACGGCTTCGCGATCGGTGGGCTGGCCGTGGGCGAGCCCCAGGCGGCCCTCTACGACGCAGTGTCGACGGCGGCGCCGATGCTGCCCGCCGACCGTCCGCGATACCTGATGGGGGTCGGCTACCCCGAGGACATCCTGCATGCCGTAGGATGCGGTGTCGATCTCTTTGACTGTGTCCTCCCGACCCGCTCGGCGCGCACCGGCAAGGTCTTCACATCGACGGGCGATCTGGCGATCAAGAACGCCTGCCATGCCGACGATCCACGCCCCCTCGACGAGGCCTGCTCGTGCCCGACCTGCGCCGTCTATTCTCGCGCCGTTCTGCGCCATCTCTTCGTGGCCAACGAGGTGACCTCGGTGGTGCTGCTCAGTCTTCACAATCTCTGGTACTTTCTGAACTTGATGCGCGGGGCCCGGGAGGCTATCATGGCGGGCCGCTACACGCGGTTTCGTGCTCGGGTGGAAAATGAACGTGGACGCGTGGCGCCCGCAGTAGACACCCGGTGAGAAGACCGGGTTGGGAGAGGTGATCTATGGAAAGCGCAGGCGGGGGTGGTCCCCTCGGGATGATGATGATGTTCGCGCTGATCTTCGGGGTCTTCTATTTCCTCGTGATCATGCCCGCAAAAAAGCAACAGAAGAAGAAAGAGGCCATGATCATGGCCCTCAAAAAAGGTGACAAGGTCGTGACATCCGGTGGTATTTACGGCACAGTGGCCACCGTCGAGGAGCAGACGATACTGCTCAAGATCGCGGAAAACACGAAAATCAGAATCTCCAAAACTGCGATCGGCGGTCCGGTTGGCTCGGACGGGGCCCCGACCGAGAACTCATAAAAACAGAGCGGAGGCGAGAGTGGACTCGAAGATCTTGTGGCGAATTGCGCTGATAGTTGTGGTGGTAGGCCTGTGTTTATGGTCACTCTACCCGCCTGGAGAGAAGATCCACTACGGCCTCGACCTCTCAGGTGGCATCCATCTCGTGCTGCAGGTGCAGACCGACGACGCCATCAAGGCGGAACTCGACGACGCCTCGCAGCGGCTGGTGAGTCGCGCACGAGAGGACGGCGTCGAGATCGGGTCGCCGGAGTCGAATATTTCTGACCTCAGCTTCACGGTCGAGGTGCCGGCGGACACCGATACCGCTGCCCTGCGCCAGGTGGCGTCCGACTGGGTGCCCGGCTACAAGGCGATCCCCGGGGTTGGTGTGTGGAGGTTCCAGCTACCGCCGAATATGGACCGCACGGTTCGTGACCTGGCGGTGCGCGGTTCGCTGGAGACCATCTGGAATCGGGTCGACCAGTTCGGTGTTGCGGAGCCGGTGATCCAGCGCCAGGGTCTGGAGAGCGACCGCATCCTGGTTCAGCTACCCGGTGTGGATGACCCCGTACGGGTCAAGGACCTGATCTCCTCGACCGCGTTTCTCGAGTTTCAGGAGGTTGTGGGCGGACCATCGCCCGACCGCCAGAGCCTGATCGTGGGCCTTGGCGGCAGCCTGCCGTCAGACTCCGAGATCGTCCCCGGAGATCGAGAGGACATCGAGGGCAATGTCATCGGCACCGACTACTACGTGCTCAAAAAAGCGGCCATCATCTCGGGCCAGGAGCTGCGATCCGCGCGGCGAAGCCAGGATGAGTACGGTCAGGCGGTGGTCAACTTCGCCACCCAGCCGCACGCCGCCGACAAGTTCGGCCAGTACACCGGCTCCCACATCGGCACCCGGATGGCCATCGTCCTCGACGACAAGGTGATCTCGGCGCCGGTGATCGAGTCGCGAATTCCGGGAGACGGCCGCATCACCGGCAACTTCACCGTCGAGGGCGCCGAGGACCTGGCGCTGAAGCTTCGTGCAGGCGCCCTTCCGGCCACCATCACCTACCTCGAGGAGCGGACCGTCGGACCGTCGCTCGGCCGGGATTCGGTGGTGCGCGGGGTGCGGGCCGCGGTCGCGGGGCTTCTCGCAGTCATGCTCTTCATGCTTGTCTACTACCGGAAGTCGGGTCTCAACGCCAACGTTGCGCTGGTGCTGAACATCATCATCCTGCTCGGCGTCATGGCCTACTTCGGCGCCACCCTGACCCTGCCCGGCATCGCCGGCGTGATCCTCACCATCGGTATGGCGGTCGACGCCAACGTGCTGATCTTCGAGCGGATCCGCGAGGAGCTCAGGGTGGGCAAGACCGTGCGCGCAGCCATCGACACCGGTTTCTCGCGCGCGTTCGGCACCATCCTCGACGCCAATTTGACGACGCTCATCGCCGCCCTCTTCCTCTTCAACTTCGGCACCGGGCCGATAAAAGGCTTCGCTGTGACCCTGTCGATTGGCATCCTGGCCAGCATGTTCACCGCCGTCTTCGTCTCCCGGACCATGTACGTGATCGCGCTCGGGGGCCGTGAACGGGTCGAGACCCTGAGTATCTGAGACGCTGAGCACCTGATTGGAAAGAACCATGCGCATCATTGGCGAAACGAATATTCCCTTCCTGTCCTACCGGAAGATCGCCCTCGTTCTGTCGGCGGTGGTCATTGCCGCCGGTTTGGTTTACGAGTTTCTCGGGCCGGGGCTCAACCTCGGTATCGACTTCGTCGGCGGCACCCAGGTCATCCTGAAGTTTCGCGATGCGCCCGACCTCGGCGCGATGCGAGCCGACATCTCGGATCTGACCGCGGGGACACCCGTGATCCAGACCTTTGACGAGGCTGAGAAACACGAGATTATGATCCGGGTCGAAAACCCCGAGGGTGAGGAGGGGGATTTCACGCGACCGATCATCGACCTCCTGATTGAGGACCTCAACTCCAATCTCGACGGTCGGTTCGACCTCAACCTCAAGGGATCGCGCGAGCTGATCGATTTCCTGGCGGCGGCTGACCCCGACGGCGTGGGTGGTGACTCGGAGACTCGCAACCTCTACTACAAGTCCATGGCCGATGCAGTCCTCGGTCACCGCAAGGAGAACGGAATCTACTTTTCGCTCGACGAGCTCGGCGATGTGGGGGATCTGAGCGCCGATTCGCGGGACTATCTCGAGAACGCGGCGGCGGTCGGCGCCTTCTCCATTCTCGGTGCAGACAGCGTCGGACCGACGGTCGGCGCGGACTTGCAGAAGAAGGCCCTGTTGGCGATCGGTTTCTCACTGGTCGGGATGCTGATCTACATCTGGATCCGCTTCCAACTGCCCTACGCAGTGGGTGCGGTGGCGGCGCTCTTTCACGACGTGCTGATTACGCTCACCGCCCTCGCCGTGACCCATCGTGAGATCAACTTGCCGACAGTGGCCGCCCTGCTGACCCTGGTCGGATATTCGGTCAACGACACCGTGGTCGTCTTCGACCGGATGCGCGAGAATCTACGGTTGCATCGCGGCGACGATCTCGAGCAGCTTATGAATCTATCGATCAATCAGACCTTGTCGCGAACGTTCATCACCTCGGGGACCACTCTGATGGTGGTGTTGAGCCTCTACATCTTTGGTGGCGAGGTCATCAACACCTTTGCCTTCGTGCTCCTGGTCGGGATCATCGTCGGTACCTACTCGTCGATATTCATCGCGTCCCCGGTGGCGCTGACGATGAACAAGCTGCTGGTCTCACGACGTGAGCGAAGGCGGCTCAAGGGAAAACGCTGAACCAAATTAGGAGTTAGGGATTTCCAATTGCCGCCTCTGCGCTGCGCATTTGTGTAACAGGTATCACATTTGTTCAGAACACGAAACCCGGCTAAGACCTTTACTCTTAACTCTTAACTCTTAACCTATTCCCAGGAACCCAGACGGGGACCGGCGCGAACAGCGGTTTCCTTGACCCGACAGCTAAAATAGTTGGATGGTGAGCACGGTCGCTACCGCCATTGCGGCGAAGATCCGCATCGAGGACATCCTCACCCGGATGGAGCAGTACCGTCCGGATTTGGACGAGGATCTCCTGCGCCATGCCTATGTGTTTGCAGCCAACCGTCATCAGGGGCAAGCTCGGCGCTCCGGTGAGCCGTACTTCACCCATCCCCTGGCCGTGGCCTGGATTCTGGCCGAGATGGAGCTCGACGAGGAGACCGTCGCTGCCGGCCTCCTTCACGATCTCGTCGAAGACACGCCGACCACGGCCGAGGAGATCGAGATCGGGTTCGGGTCCGAGGTCGCGCGGTTGGTGGTGGCGCTCACCAAGATGGCCGATTTCGAATCAAGCTACTCGAGCCGCGAGGCCACCGAAGCGGAGAACTTCCGCCGCCTGCTGCTGGCGTCCATGGACGACGTGCGCGTCATCCTCATCAAACTCGCCGACCGACTCCACAACATGCGGACGCTCAACTATCTCCACCGCGATCGGCAAATCGCAATTGCGCGTGAGACGCTGGAGATCTTTGCGCCGATTGCCAACCGACTCGGTATCGGCGCCATCAAGACCGAAATGGAAGATCTCTGTTTTCGCTACCTCCATCCCAAGGAGGCTGAGAAGCTGGAGCAGGAAATCGAGGAGCGGCGGGAGGCGGCCGACCGATGGTTCGCCGAGATTCGCGCTATCCTCGAGAATCTGCTTGCGGAGAACGGTATCGAGGGCAGCGTTCACGGTCGGGTCAAACACCTGTACTCGATCTTCGAAAAGCTCAGGCGGCAGGGGGTGGATGTCGCCAACGTCTTCGATTTTCTCGCTTTCAGGATCATCGTCTCGTCCTTGGCCGACTGCTACGCTACGCTTGGTCTGATCCACCAGCAATGGGCGCCGGTTCCCGGACGGCTCAAGGACCATGTCGCGATTCCAAAACCCAACGCGTACCAGTCACTGCACACGACCGTGATCGGACCTGAAGGCCATCCATTCGAGATCCAGATCCGGACACAGGAAATGGATACGATTGCGGAGTTCGGCATCGCCGCCCACTGGAGCTACAAGGAGAAGGGCTCGCACGCGCCGGCCGAGGATTCGCGGGTTGCCTGGCTGCGGTCAGTTCTCGACCACTCCGAAGGATCGTCACCGCGCGAGTTTCTCGATTCTCTCAAGGTGGATCTCTATCCGGACGACGTGTACTGCTTCACGCCTCGCGGCGATGTGTTTTCCTTTCCTCGCGGCGCAACCGTTCTTGATTTTGCGTACCGCGTCCACACCCAGGTCGGCCACACCTGCATCGGCGGTCGTGTCAACGGTCGTTGGGTGCCTTTGAAAACCGAGATCCGGAACGGCGACATCGTTGAGATCACTACCTCGAATCGACAGCGACCCCACCACGACTGGCTGGGCATTGTGGCCACCACCCGCTCGCGGTCGAAGATCCGCGCCTGGCTGAAAAGGGAGGAGAGGGAACGGGCTCTCGAGATCGGCCGAAAGCTCACGGATCGCGAGCTTCGAAAAATCGGAACCTCCCTTCGAAAAATCGCCGGCAGCAAGGAGCTTGCGGAGGTGGTCTCCGCCAGCGGGTTGGGCAAGGAGGAGGACTTGCTGGCCGCCGTCGGTTTTGGCAAGGTGCCGGTGACCACGGTGACTGCGCCGTTTAGAACCGACGAGGCGTCAGCCGAGGAATCTCCAGAAAAACCCCAATCGCGGCCGGCGCGAACCTCGACGGATGGTCTTGCGCTCGAGGTCACGGGAGACGCCGACTTTCTCGTCTATCTCGCAAAGTGCTGCAAACCACTGCCCGGCGAGCAAATTGTGGGATTTGTGACCCGGGGCAAAGGTGTTGCGGTGCACGCCCGGGGCTGTCCGAACGTCAAGAATCTCCTCTATCACCCGGAGCGAGAGATCGAGGTGCGTTGGGCGCCGACCGCGGCGACCTCCAAGGTCCCGTCCTCACGCGTGGATGTCGACGTGGCGTTTGACGACAGCTCCGGCATGTTGGCTTCGATCTCTCAGGCCGTTCTTTCCGAAGGTAGCGACATCCTCAGCTGCCGACTGCGGAGTGAACCGAATGACACCGGTTCTGCCGCCATGACCATCGTCGTTCACGACGCAGCGCAACTCGCCCGCATTCTCAGCCGGCTCCAAGGTCTGAAGGGGATGTCACGGGTGGAGAGGCGGGGTCAAGCGAGTGTCAGCACATGATCGCCGGCACAGTTCGATCAACCGTACGTCGAGCACCCCGAAGCGAGAAAACACCGCTGGGCGCGGTGCATCGCCGGCCGCAGCAGAAAGCTGGTGAGAAGTGCGGGCTAGATGCGAGGCGCCTTCGTGACCTTTCCCGAGCGGATGCATCGGGTGCAGACCTTGATGTACTTTGGTCTGCCGTCGACCACCGCCCGGACGCGCTGGATATTGGGCAGCCAGCGCCGCTTGCTCACATTGTGGGCGTGGGAGATCTTGCTTCCGGTCATTGGGCCCTTGCCGCAGATTTCACATCGCTGCGCCATCGTAGAAATCCTCCTCGGAATCCCCGAACGGGGATCGAATTAAATAGCACAGATGGCGCTGATTTGCAAGTGTCGGGATCGTTCATACCTCAGAAAAATGCCCGTCACGGAGAACTCTGTTGTACCAAAAAACTCCATTGAAAGAGAGTATTTTACTCGTGATTAACGTGTTCTCACGCTCGATTTATTGGCAGTTGCTTCGGGAATTGAGTCTCCTATTAGGGGGACGGAGGATAGTGATGAATATCACGTTCTGGGGTTCCTACCGTGAGCTGGCATTACCGTTGAGAGTTCACATGGTATATCCTGGTAGCTCGTGTTCTTTCTCGTTGTGATTAATGTTCTTGATTAATGTTCTTGACCTAAGAGGGGGCCTTTGGTAGCCTCGAATTAAGAGGGGTTTATGATCCTGTCCAGAAAAACTTCTGCGATCAAGGTGTAAGCCGTGTTTGGAAAGTCAAAAAAACAAGTCGTCGGTTGCGATGTTGGATCGTCTGCGATCAAGATCGTAGAGTTGAAACCGCTCAAAAGCGGTGAATTTCAACTCGTCCACGCTGCGATCGCGGATCTTTCTCCGGAAGCAATTGTTGACGGGGCAATAATGGACTCGTCTCTTGTTGTCGAGGTGTTGTCCCGTTTGATTGCCGAAAACAACATCAAGAACCCGAATTTTGGCGGTTCTTTGTCCGGTCATTCCGTGATTATCAAAAAGATTCAACTCCCGGCGATGACGGATGCCGAGCTGGCAGAGTCCATTCAGTGGGAAGCCGAGCAGTACATTCCGTTCGATATTAACGATGTCAATCTCGATTATGTGGTGCTGGACTCTGACGCCGGTGACACCATGGACGTCCTGTTGGTGGCGGTCAAGAAGGATCGCATCGCGGACTATACCTCGGTGGTCGTGCAGGCGGGCAGGGATCCGGTCCTGGTCGATGTCGACGTCTTCGCGTTGCAGAACGCCTTTGAGGCCAACTACGACGTCGATCCCGAAACGATCGCTCTGGTCAATGTCGGCGCGTCAGTGATGAACATCAATGTCCTCTATCACGGGACGTCGATCTTCTGGCGCGATGTGGCGTTCGGCGGTAACCAGTACACGGAGGCGATACAGAGAGAGCTGAGTCTTTCCAGGGATGACGCCGAACGGCTGAAGCTCGGTGAAACGGTTGGTGAGAACACGTTGCAACAGGTGCTCAGCGTTCTCAACAGCGTTTCCGAGGATCTCACAGCGGAGCTCCAAAAGACCGTAGATTTCTTTGTTGCCACCTCGTCGGTGGACCACATTGATCGGGTGGTCCTCGCGGGCGGCAGCGCGCAGATCCTCAACCTCGACGAAGTCCTCAGGGAGCGCTTCCAGGTCGCTGTCGAGGTCATGAATCCGTTCCGGAATATCCGCTACAACGAGTCCGACTTTGATCCAGAGTGGATCAACCGGCATGCTCCAGCGATGGCGGTGGCGGTGGGCCTCGCGGTGCGTAGGGTCGGAGAATGACGCGATGATCAAGATTAATCTGGTTGCTGAGACTCCGGCAGCAACGGCCGTCAAGGCCGAGCGACCGCAGTTTTCGTTGGGGGCCAAACAGGGCGATGTCATCCTCATGATCGTGCTCGTGCTGGCCTCCATCGTGGTCGGCACCCAGTGGTACCTCCTGTCGAGCAAGCGTTCTAATCTCCGGGAGGTCGAGCGCGAACTTCGGCGGGAGCGGGATGAGCTGCTCGTGTATATCAAGAAGGTCGAGAAGCTCGAGGCCCGCCGCGAAGCGCTGCGCCACAAGATCAACGTCATCAACGAGCTCAAACGGAACCAGCAGGGCCCGGTGCGGATCATGGATGAGGTGTCACGCGCCCTGCCGGAGTTGGTGTGGCTCACCAGCCTCACCCTCAAGGGTACGGATGTCGCTCTCAGCGGCGTCGCGATGGACGAGAACGCGGTTGCCAACTACATCTCGAATCTCGACGGATCACCATTTTTTGATGAGCCCGTGCTGAAAAACCTCTCACGCTCGAAAGGCGACACCTTCGGTTTCACGCTCAACTGTATGTTCAATAATTCTCCACCGGAGATTGCGGCGGCCGAGGACTCGCAACAGGCGGGCGCGGGGTCATGAGGACGGAGGGCTGGCGCTATGGCGATTGATCTCAACACCAAGCCCTGGTATGTGGCGGCCATCGTTGGCGTCGTCCTCGGTGCCGCCCTGTTTACCGTTATGCACCTGTACGTATTCAAGGATATCAAGTTGAATATCGGACAGCTCGAAGAGAAGATTGACATTCTCGAACGGGAAATCGAAAAGGGCCTCGCCGCCAAGGCCGACCTGCCGCGTCTCGAGGAAGACATCCGAAATTACGAGGTGGAACTCGAGCGTCTGAGGAAGATCCTGCCAACCAAGCGAGAAACCGACAATCTGATCAAACGGGCCAAGCAACTGACCGAGCGTGGCGGTTTCCGGTTGACGAGGTTCACTCCGGGGACCTTCGAGGATCGTGGTTTCTACCTCGAATGGCCGATCCGCGTGGGCCTCGACGGCACCTATCACGAGCTGGGGCTCTTCTTCGACCACCTGAGCAGAATGTCGCGGATCATCAACGTCAACGACCTCACGGTCAAGCCCCTAAAAAAGCGGGGTGACGAATTCACGATCCACGCCGAGTTCGTCCAGCGGACCTTTATCTATAAAGAGGAAACGCCGGAAACGTCGGAGACGTCGGAGACGCAGGAATGAACCGTAAACTCGTACTCTCGTGTGGCCTGGTCGTGTTGCTGACGACATTTGGATGGGTCTGCGCGCAGGAGCCAGAAGCTCCGGCCGAGGATTCGACCGCCGGACCGGTCGACGACGATGTGGACGTGTCGGGGATCGATCAGATTCTGCGTGGCGAGGAAGAGGTTCTCGAGGGTCGGATCTTCAGCTACGATCCGGCCGGGCGGCGCGATCCCTTCCGCTCTCTTCTCGAAGGCTTCGAGGAACCGGAGGAAGGGCTGGCCAAGGCTCGTCCTCCGGGCCTGCCTGGGATGCTGGTGGAAGAGTTGAAGGTGGAAGGGATTATCCAGACGCCGAATGGGATCCTTGCCTTTGTCTTGGGGCGCGACAATGTCTCGTACATCATCCGGCCTGGGACCAAGCTATACAACGGTGAGGTCGCCGAGATTCAACCCAAGAAGGTGGTCTTCAGACAGAATGTGAATGACCCCAATCGACTCAAGCAGTACGAGGAAGTGGTGCGGGAAATCGCGGACTAGCCGTTGATTTGAGAGGAATATGGGGGACGGCATGATGATGAAAAACGCCCGTAGCCTGGTGGCGATCGCGGCCTGCGTCCTGCTGGGGACTGGTGTGCCGCTCCTCGCCGAGGAGTCCATTCCGACGATCGAAGGGATGGGTGTGGAGGCGGGACCCTCGGGGCCTGTGCTTCACCTCCGGGCGACAGAGGAGCTGGAGACTGTCCACTACTCGCCGCAACCCGGCGTATGGGTGGTCGAGCTGCCCGAGGCGAACTGGGGTCAGGGCGCCGGGCTGATCACCGAGCCCGGGCTTGGCATTGAGCGAGCGGAACTCGACCATGTTGAGGAGTTTGGCAAGAAGGTCTCCCGCCTCACCATATGGTTGGACGAACCTGCGCAGCTGATGCTGGATCCAGCGGCGGGAGGGTTGAACCTCATGTTCACCTTCTTCGCAGGTCCGGTTTCATCCGAAACGCCTGCCGTCTCACGTGAAGAGGTGTTGGTTGCATCCAGCGGAGACGCGGTCGCGGCGCCGGATCGCGGTTCTGCGTCATCGGTTGGCGGGCCGGCCAACCTCTACGAGGTCGTGCCGGTGCGCACCGGTGACGGCGTGGTCGTAGAGCTCAAATCCGACCGCACGCTGCACGTGCGGGCCTTCACGCTTCCCGAACCGAGACGACTCGTGCTCGACCTCGAAGGCGTGATCAATCACGTTGATCGTCACCTCATGCCGGTGAACGCTCCTTTGGTGAGCCAGGTGCGTGTGGCTCAGTTCCAGGCGACTCCAAAACCTGTGACACGCGTCGTGGTGGATCTTCGCGGCCGGGCCGATTACAGCATCAATGAGACCGCCACCGGCGCCACCGTTTCGATCGGTGCGGATGGATCGGTTCCGCCGCCGCGTACGGAGTCGGTGCAGGTGGGGCAGGCCGGAGTCATCGAGATGCACCGATCCCCTCCCGAGTCGGCGTCCGAACCGGAACCGGCGGAAGAGGTCGCGTCGGCGCTGTTTGATCTCCCCGATGAGTCGCCACCGGTCGAGGTCGTGACGGAGAGAGCGGAACAAGCGGAGCGCAGCCCCTGGGTTGCGGACGACTCACAGCTCATCGAGCAGGCCGAGGCGGTGACGGTGCTCTCCTCGCCGACGACTTCCGGCGAAGGCTTCGCAACTACCGAGATCGCGACCCAGGAGCAGCAGTTCACGGGTGAGCCCATTACCTTGACGCTCAAGGATGCCGACATCAAGGATGTCCTCAAGACCTTTTCGGTGCTCACCGACCTCAACATCGTTCTCGACCCCGGCGTCGGCGGTTCGGTCACGGTGGAGCTTCGAGACGTGCCTTGGGATCAGGCGCTCGACCTGATTCTAAGGATCAACGGTCTCGACTACGTGCTCGAGAACAACGTGCTCCGGGTTGCGCCGATCTCCAAGCTGGCGCAGGAGAAATCCGCAAGGGCATCGTTCGCGATCGAACAGGAAAAGGCGAGACCCCTCAAGACAGTGCTCAAACCGATCTCCTACTCGAAGGCGGGCGAAATCGCGTCCCTGCTTTCGAGTGACAGCTACCTGCTCTCGACCCGCGGATCTGTGACAGTCGACGAGCGCACCAACACCCTGATCCTCCGCGATGTCGTCGATAGGATTGACGGCATCCTGCGGCTGATCGATTCGCTCGATCTGCCGACCCCGCAGGTCGTGATCGAAGGCCGCATCGTCGAAACCACTCGACAGTTCTCGCGCGCGCTCGGTGTGAGCTGGGGCTTTTCCGGCATCATGGATGCGGAACACGGCAACGACACCGGGCTCAAATTCCCAAACTCCATCGGTATTGACGGAACGGTTGATCTGCCGGCGGGCAACCCGGTACTCGGGATGACCTTCGGCGACATTCTCAATACCTTCAACCTCGACTTTCTGCTCATGGCGGCCGAGAATGACGGCTTCGCCAGGGTCGTTTCCACACCTCGGGTAACCACCCAAAACCTGAAGGCGGCCTCGATCCGTTCGGGTCTGCAGATTCCGGTGCAGACGGTGGCCAACAACACTGTCACGGTTCAGTACGTGGATGCCACCCTGCGCCTCGAGGTGACACCGCAGATCACCGCTGAAGGCACGGTCAACCTCGAGATCAACATCAAGAAACAGCGGCCGGCGCCAGAGTTTGCAGTCGTCGGCGGCCGGAACGCGCCGATCTTCACGCGCGACGCCCAGACCGAGCTCTTGGTCCGCGACGGGGGCACCACGGTCATTGCTGGCATCTACGAGATCAAAGAGGGGAATAACGAAAATCGGATCCCGGGTCTTTACAAGATCCCGATATTCGGATGGCTCTTCAAGAATAAGACGATCGCGCGTGACCATGACGAGCTGTTGATCTTTATTACCCCGAGAATTGTGAAGTATTAGGTGGAGGATCGGATGAAACGCATCATGCATGTCTGCTTAGTGCTCGCCCTCGCGGTGGCTGTCGTGTCGTGCGGTGGCAACAGCTCCCTGGACAACACAGTGGCCACGGTGTTTTTGACAGTAGAGATTGAGGAGCACAACCCCGATGTCGACGTCTGCACCCAGTTCAGCGATCTCGTCATCTTAAAGATGACTATCACCTCGAATCCCAAGGATCCCGGTGGGACGACGACTGCAAATCAGGACGTGAGCCTGACTCGTTGGGTGATCACTCCCTATCGCACGGACGGTGGGTCGACAGCGTCGCCCGAGTGGTCGTACGACCAGGCGGTCTATGTGCCTGCCGGAGGAACGGCCGACCTCGAAAACTACAGGGTCTATCCTCTGGAAAACCTGAACGAGGTGCCGCTCGCGTATCTGTTCCCGGAAAACGGCGGCATTGATCCCGAGACCGGCAACAGCAACATCCGCGAGAGCTTCGAGTTGCAGATCTTCGGTCGCACGGTCTCTGGAAAGAGCATCGCAACCGAGAAGGTGTCCATTGGCTACAATTTCTTCTGTAGTGGCAAGTAGAGTGGGGGGCTGAAGCCATGAAGAGGTTTATTCCGTTTATTGCTCTCGTGGCGGTAGTCGCCATGGTCGGGTGCTCGGGGGACAGCCCC
>RCNC010001555.1_pt1 | contig 15473 bp, 10 predicted proteins | sample 2041301 | NCBI WGS metagenome assembly RCNC01 (sample SAMN09708231, study PRJNA481090) | Marine sediment metagenome, whole genome shotgun sequencing project. | biome: marine sediment; feature: ocean; material: sediment; isolation source: Sewage treatment plant 13A marine sediment (STP13A) ... | reverse complement strand
TAAAGGAATTCTGCATGGGTTTACTCCATTGATTTAGTGAGTGTTTTTTCTCTGCTACATTCCTAACAGAGGCGATTACGATGAAATTGTTGACGTTTATGCCATCGGTGGCATAATTATGCTACGGTCACCCTATCGGTGGCAACTATATTGACAAAAACCATGTCAGACCAGATAGTCAAAACCAACAATGTGCAAACAAACTGACTGACAAAAATTGGATGAGTCTCAATGCAACGACGTGATTTCTTAAAGGCAGAAGCCGCGGAGCAAGCACAAAGGGACCGCTGGAGAATACTACGCCCGGCGGAAGAGCTGTTCAGGGTCAACGAAGATCCGATCTGCTGGTCCACTACCCTTGGCTTTTCCCGAAAGCATCGGAGATAAACGTCTATATCATGAACAAGCGAATGGAAACCTCAAAATGGCAGACCGGTTTACTGGTCACACTACGCTTTCTGATTGGCTGGCACCTGCTCTATGAGGGCATATTTAAACTGCTCAGGCCTGAATGGTCCTCTTTGGGATTCCTGGAAGGATCACAATGGATCTTTGCCGGTTTCGCAAGCTGGATCACCGCCAATCCAGGTGTCCTGAGTGCCGTTGATTTTATGAATACCTGGGGGCTGATCTGCATCGGTCTGGGGCTCATCCTGGGACTTTTTACCCGCACGGCCGCCATTGCAGGCGCGGTATTGATTGCCTTGTATTACCTGTTTAATCCTCCACTAATCGGACTTGTAACAGCCGGACCGATGGAGGGAAATTATCTTATTGTGAACAAGAACCTGATCGAGTCGGTGATGCTGCTACTGATCGCCGTCTCCCCGGCCGCACGCTTGTATGGGCTGGACGCTTTGTTCACCAACAGAAATGGACGCCAGGTGTAGCCATGTCAAAAGAAAAAGAGGTAGACCACAAAGACGATCTCGGCAGGAGAAGTATGCTGAAAGCCTTGGCCGGTATACCAGTCCTGGGTGCATTCGGATTCGAATCCTTTAGAAAGTTCAGCCACGCAGCACAAAACGACACACGTAAACAGATCATCGGTGAACTGGGGCTGGACGACCTGCTAAAAAGTGTAAAGCCCGTCACTACAACCAGCGGTGATCTGATCAGGATCGGCGTGGTCGGGTTTGGCATCCGGGGCGGACAGCTGTCAAAAGCATTAGGATTCATGGAGAAGTCGGGTTTTGAGGAGGCTCTTACCAAACAGAAGTTGAGCGGTGACGACTCGCTTAGATCACAGATCGATCACGGCAACCTTAATGTCGCCATCACCGGTATTTGTGACGTATTTGACCTACATGCTGAAAGAGGGCTGGCAACTGCCCAACACGACATTTTCACAGGTGGCGATATCGCCAGGAAAGATCCGGTAAACCGCTACCTCCATTATCACGACATGCTGGCTGACCCGGCGATCGACGCGATTATTATTGCCACACCGGATCACCACCACGCTCAAATGACCATTGATGCAATCAAGGCCGGCAAGCATGTGTATTGTGAAAAGGGCCCTGTCCACCGGGAGGGTGAAATCCAGCCCTTGTATGACACGGTCAAGAATAGTGGGCTCGTCTACCAAATGGGGCACCAGAATCCGCAAAACGCGGTATTCCAGCAGGCTAAGGAGATCATAAATCGGGGATTGCTGGGGAAAATCTCGCAAATTGAAACAACAACGAACCGCAATACCCGCAAGGGAGCATGGCTCAGGCATCTCACCAGTACCGGCGCACCCAAACCCGGGGATACACGGTCCATTGACTGGAGCCAGTGGCTGGGAAAGGCGCCTGAAGTACCCTTTAGTATCGAGAGGTTCTACAGTTGGGCACGGTTTTTTGAATACGATACGGGTCTTTTCGGACAACTGTTCTCACATGAGTTTGATGCCATCAACCAATTGCTCAACCTGGGTATTCCCAACATGGTATCTTCCACGGGAGGGCAATATTTTTATAAAGAACTCGGTGAAATACCGGATGTCCTCCACACCTCGTTTGAATACACGGACAGGGGTACAACCCTCACCTATAGTGCCAACCTGACCTCATCAATAAACCGACCCCGCACCATTTACGGCCAGGATGCTTCGATGACTGTGGGTGCAGACTTGACCATGACACCCGATAGGGACTCTGAAAAATATGCAGGGCTACTCGAAAAAGGCCTGGTGGATTCATCAACACCGATGCTGGAGATCCTGAGAGGGTCCAATATCTCAGACGCCGTGGACGCCGTTACCAGCGCGTCTGTCAGGTATTATGCTTCGAGGGGACTTACCACGACCAACATTGATGGCAGGATGTGGGATGTTACCCACCTACATCTCAGGGAATGGCTGGATTGTATCCGCCATGGAGGCAAAACTTCCGCCAACATCGAAATGGCAACCCAGGAAGCGGTGGTCCTCGCCATGGCTGATATCTCGTACCGTGAACAATGCCGTACCAGTTGGGACCCGGTAAACAAACAGATTCTGAGGGTATAAGAACTTGAGGAATGCGTGATACTTTTTGGAACGACGTTTGTCAGTGTCATTTTGAACTCGTACCCTTGGCGACCAGGGGCAAAACCCAATCTTCACCACTCAACCAGCGCGACAATTCGTGGCGAATTCATCCCAATGCCGACGTAAAGCGTTGTTCAATATCTGCAGAATTCTACAGCATGCGTTTGAACCTCCTATACTCATTATGATATTAAAATAAGATTGTCTATGGGAAACGTCATGCACAAAACACTGTTACTGTCACTATTAGCCGCTGGCTTCACCATGACCGCAGTGGCGCAAACCTGGCAGGATCCTCAGATGAGGAGGGTTCGGCAGGTTCCGGTGCAAATGCTTAATACTGGGGATCACTGCGAAGCCGGTCCGGCCTCATCAGAAAAGCTAAAGACTTGGGCTGACGTCGTTGCCTTCAATCGGGCGTTCTACGTGCCGATGGGTAGCTCAGGGCCAAGCGTGTCTTACCCCGGTACCGTTCCTGGAGACACGGGAGGCGTTCCTGATCTCGACAATCCGATGAACAATTTTACTATCGGTGAGTCTCTGCTGAACATAATGTCGCTTTTAACGAATGTGACTGACCTGTTTGAGAATCCTGGCCAACTGTTATCTCAAAGTGGACAGCAAGGTACAGCAATCTGCCGGACCCCGAAGGGTACATTTACACCGGAGAGGACGAATGCAATTGTACTGACAGAGATCACCTACTGCGACTACGTTAAACGGTGCTTAAATCCTCCAATCGCGACCCCTCCAATCGCGACCCCTCCAATCTATTACAAGTTCCTCTGGGTTCCAGAAGGTATCGATTTTCTTCACAATCTTGATGAGCTAACAGGGATAGAGAACACTGTCGCCCTCCTCAATGAGCACAAATTTACCTTGCCGGCGAAAATCGAAAGTGCTGCGGACGGTGAAAAATGGGCCCTCAAGCTTATGAAGATATTCGATGAGTGGAGCAACCTGAAAAGCAAGAGCAACGTTGCGGTTGTCAAAGCTATTAAATTCCTCAACATCATTAAGTTCGAGGTCGGCGAGTATCGAAAGTGGTGGAAAGGTTTTTCAGGAAACATCAATCGCTTCACCGAAGGCTACCACCTTGGTGCTTTTGATGAGATGCGCCCGGACCTGCATCTATGCGTTGGGTATTATGGCCACAACACCGAAGTCAGCTTCTTAAAGCTGCTTGACGGACAAATCGATCTTGGGTCCGCATACAATTCTTTCAATATCAGCCGCGAAGCCCGCTCGCAGGTCCGCACAGGTGGCATGGAATTGAAGCTGTTTGGTAATGAACTTCAATTGCTGCCGACTGCAGAGGCTAACATCCAATATGATGGGATGCGTGCCTGGAATTGTGATGCGCCATTTGGAATGGATTTAGGTTTTACTGTGTGTCCTACGAACCAACTTCCGTTACCTGGCGTTTTAGCGAATGCGTGTGCAGGCGCAAAATATCTCTCCATGGATAATTTGGAGCCAAGTGAAACCGAGGAGTTCATGCAGCTTGGATTGATGAAAGACTTTTACCCGATCAAGTTTGATAATGGCGTTATCTGGCCTCGCCGCAATCCAATGAGAAGGCCACCGGGTTCTCCGCTGATATGGAGTGATGATGGAGTGATGCAGGATGAGCTTCCAAGCTATGCTGTGTTTTCGGCCGGTTTGAATCTTGGATATGATTTCGGTCTCAAAGAACCGGCGCCTCGCGTACTGGAAACCTTCATGGTCGGCCCGGTGATGGCCGTCCTTAAGTGGGATGTTGATTACGGATTGCGCTGGGTTCACGACTCCAATCTCCTTATGGAGGACGTCCGCGACGCGCTCTTGCATGGTGGTTCAAGCGTCGATATCGCCGCTACGATCTGGACCCGCCCAATGCATGCCTTACAGGCCGATGACCTGACGGCGGACAACGGACAGGAGCTCTACGTAAAGCCATCGCTTCTGCTTGGGCTCGGCTATACCATTCAAAAGAAAAAATTCGGCCTCAATCTGACACTGGACCTCGGGGTACATGTCGATGTTGAACCAAGCTTCTATGGTGGCCTCGCGGATATGAACGTGGCTATGAAAGATGTCATGTCGAACATCAATGGCGACGACGACGACAATCTCGCCTGCAACCCCGTTTATGCCGAAGAAATGGTCACGGTATCAAATCGCTGTAGCGCCGATAATTTCATGTTTGCAAACAAGCCGCTACGAGATGCATGGGGAAAACTTGATGCGGGTCAGCCTTTGGGCCCGAAAGATGTCTATTATTATTGCCCTGAGAAACCGTCCAAGAAACTAAAGCAGGCTGAGAGGAAGATGTATTGTGGGTCACGTGGTATGTGTACTCAGCAGGATGGTACGCGTGAACAAAACGCAAAAGCAACCGACTGTGAGTCCGAAAAGGGTCGTTTCGAGTCGTATTCTTGCCAGGAAATCAAGAAAACGGAAATCGTTGGTTGGGATGGACCTGGCTGTTCTCCGATGATGGATGGAACTGGCTTTCCAACAGCGCCAGGCGGCATGTGCAAGGAAGGCGTCATCCTTGAGGCTGAGATGGCAACCAGGGTGAAGAACGGGATGAGCCGGTTTCAGGGGCGTAATTTTGCTGATATGAGTCGCCCACATTGCACAGGCGACTTCAATTGCGTCAAAGGCGCATGCTTGCAAGCTTGCACCAGCAATTCACAATGCGACGGCGGTATGACCTGCGATAGCGCGACAAAGTCCTGCGTCCATTCCGGCGGCTTGCCATTTGTAGAGCAAATCGCATGGGATGCCACTCACCCTGCGCCGGGCGAGCCCCAGCACTCTGTCTGGACACATGCAGCCAACAAGATTGAAGCAAAAGTCGATTTTAGCCTTGGCTTCGACATCGACGCCTGGATCAAGATTTTCGGACGTGAATTCACGTTGATTGATGAGCAGCGTGCCAATTACTGGAACCTCGCAAGCGCTGGTAAGTTCAAGTACGAAATTGGTATGAGCGCCGATTATGATACGTCTTGCGCCCCTGATGTTGGCAAGGTCGAAGTCAATCAAACGGGATTGCGTGCGGGCATGTCTTGGGATGGTAGTAAGTCAGAAAACCTTGTCAAGGCCTGTCTCGCCACCGTTCCGAAAGACGTGACCGATGATGGCTCAATGCCAACACAGCCGACAGGCGATAATATCGCAGATGATCTCACAGAGACGTTTGAATGGACCGAAGACATCGCAGATGCGGCTTGGGACACATATAACGGCAATATCTGCATCAACGGTCAGCGCTGGGACCAATGGTACGCTGGCGGATTTGACGCTAGCAGTGGTGAGGGGTGGAATCCGAACATCCCGGTCCTGGTGAATGACCAGCAGGTTGGATCAATGTCAAACATAAGCGGTACAGATTTGGAGCAGGCCATTATGCAGGCTTCTGGATGTCTGGCTCCAAACCGGCCATTTGCACGCCCCGTTGCCAAAGCGGCCGGCGTTTCAAATGGGCAGATTGATATTTACAATCAACTGATCGATCCAACTGGTGATGTTGTACCTGGCAATATTAAAACTGATGTTCTTAATCTTCTTACCAAGCGACAGTTCAACCTGTGGCATGCTTCGACACGGCAGTGCGTGAGCGATTTCATGGATTCAGGAGCTGTCGATTTAGGTCTTGAGGTTGCACCCTGCGAAGGTGTTAAAGGCGCAACACCGATAAATGTCGAGTCGCCAAACAAGTCACAAGGCGGCGAAGCAAGGCCTGTTCGTGATGGTGTCAGAGATCGTTTACCTAGCCGCCGAGTCATCTCTCGCCCCGTCGATACAAGGACGCATTAAGGGTGTATTGCCATAAATCCGCTTGTCCCGGATAAGAATCAAGAAGTAAAATAAGGCTGGAAACCGTCCGTTGCGCCCCTCTTTGCTTAGGGGGGATGGAGATTGGTATAGGCTAATGAGTGTTTACAGATATCGCTTACACAACATAGCAATTTTCATTGTTCTTCTGATGACGATTTCACCATTTTACGCCCAGGCCAAGCAAGACAACCCGGAGATCAAGGAGGAAACCGGAGCCAGGGTGTCGGGTGTTTCGTCCCCGGGCCCATATGGTCTGCCCCTGATTGAAGAAGTGATCGTAATCGGTCAACATTCCATTCTTACCATCCGTCGAGAGATGTTTGACACCCAAGACCTCGTCTACGACACTTTCAACGAACTGAACAATGATAATGAATACGACATGGTGTGTGCGAATGAAGCGAGAATCGGCAGCCAGATTAAGTACAAGGTGTGTAGACCACGTTTCATAACGGAAGCGACATCAGATGCATACACGGAATGGAGAGAAAATGGATTGGCCGCTATAAACATGGCTGAAATGCGTAGAAAATCATTGCGTCAAAAAGAGATCATGGCTGACCTGGCCAACACAAACCCCGAATTTCTGAACCTGTTGAAAAGGCGACTGGAACTCAAAAAAGCATACGAATCGAAAATGAAGCAGTGTGGGTGGAACATTATCTGCCTGAACACAAACACCAAGAGATAGATCCGGAATCACAACCCGGGTGAACGCTCTGGCGTGCAGAAGTCATTCACGATACATCACAAATAGAGTGCCGCATGATAACCCGCGACACCACCGCCATGCCCAATAATCACGTCATTATCTTTAGTGGTTAAACGCTTAAAACCTAAGCCATAATGATAACCAACATCTGCTGCGGTAGATGCCGGTGTATGAATAGCTACCATGTTGTTTTTGCTGGCATCTTTTAAAAAAGACGATGTTTTCATCAGCGTATTGGCAAAATAGGCCATATCCTCAGGCGTGGTAAAAACAACACCATTGGGCACCTTATACCCTCTTCCTTGGCGTTAGGTATCGTGATAAAGCTATCGCTCATGCCCGTACTTTTAAATAACTCTTCTTCCATCATAGTAATAAAAGGCGTGCCAGTAACTCTCGATAACATGTAACCTAAAATGCCATAACCGATGTTGGAGTATTGATATTTGCCACCGGGAGCATGAGCAAATGAAGTATGCTCAATAGAAGCTAACAATTTGTCTTGCCACTGTGCTAATGGACCACGAGGATCGCTGCGTGTTCGGATAATCCGTCATTCATAGCGTCATTATTTTCCGATATTTGATGCGCTCATGGAGCACGTGGTAACGAAATTATAGCTGACCACGTACAAGCTTCGACACTTTGTGCTAAATTTAATACGAATAAGAATAAAAACCAACACCATTTGAAGGGACATAACAATTACTCATATATCAATCCTCACAACTGCTGGGCAAGATCCACGGTCCAATAGGAAATTAACCATGCAACTCAATAGGCAATCCCTTCTCAAAGCAGGCTTCCGGTGGAATTTACTACTGCTGCTACCCGCATTATTCATCGCCCAACAAGCCCACGCACAGGCAGTTTCAGCACTGGGCCGTCTGGAACCTGAACACGGTCTGCTGCATATTGGCGTAAGCTCCTCGTCCTACGCAATTTCCGGTTCCGTCATCGCGGAACTACTGGTAGAAGAGGGCGACTGGGTGGAAGCAGGTCAACTCCTGGCTACCACTGACAGCACGGAAATGATACGCGCGAATGCGCTCAAGACGGAGGCCGAATTGAGGCTGGCCACGCTGGCCGCAGAGGCAGCGGAAAGTCAAGCCGATGAGGCCTGTACATTGGCCGGTGTCGCCGATAGCGAGGCGACACGCCGCACCAGCTTGTTGGAACGGGAACTCACATCCGTGGAAGAAACCGAATTGGCGCAAGGCACAGCCCAGGCAGCTGCTGCATCCTGCGCTACCGCAAATGCCAATGCCCGCGTTGCCGCTGCCAGCATCGATGTGGTCCGTGCCCATTTAGCCATCAATGAACTTGAAATTGAACGCAGTATGGTACGTGCGCCAGTGGCTGGCCGCGTACTGGAAATTCACACGAGACCTGGCGAAATGGCAGGTGCCAACAGCGTGCTCGACCTGGGGCGCACCGACCATATGTTTGCTATTGCGGAGGTTTACGAAACGGATATCATCAATGTCAAAGTTGGCCAGAAGGCACGTATCAGCAGTGAAGCACTTTCCGAGGCAATGACTGGAACGGTCGAACGGATTCGTGGCAAGGTACAGAAAAATGATGTGACCGGAACCGATCCTGCTGCACGCAAGGACGCCCGCATCATCGAAGTCGAAATCCGTCTTGATGACAATAAATCTGCAGAAGGTCTTACCAATCTCCAGGTCGAGGTGATTATCGATGGATAAACTGGTTCCTGTATCCTGATGCGCACACCTATCGGCTGGTTACAACTGCGTCATAAGCCATTACGCCTGGTTGTGGCGCTGTTGGGTATCAGTTTCGCAGTTCTTTTAATCATGATGCAGTTGGGTTTCCGTTCAGCATTGTTCGAAAGCGCCGTGCGTTTTCACGAACGTCTTAACTATGACATCGCACTGTTCAGCAAGAACAGCGTATTCATCGTGCGCCCCCAACCGTTTTCGATCAGACGTCTTTACCAGTCGCTGGGTGATGAGGCCGTTGCCGACGTCTCCCCTGTTTATATTTTCCCTGCAACATGGAAAAACCCCTGGACCAATGAGCGGCGAAGTCTCAGTGCCATTGGCTTTAACCCGTCGGATGACCTGATCAGCACCGGGGGGTTCGATGAAAATCATAATTTACTCCGGCAACAGGACGTAATCCTTTTCGATGCACTTTCCCGGCCGGAATTCGGTCCGGTAGCCGAGTCCTTTGAAGCCGGGGATGAAATTGTTACGGAAATCAATGACCGTCAAATCAAGGTAGCCGGTCTCTACCAAATGGGTACATCCTTTGGTATCGACGGCTCCTTCATGACCAGCACGGATAACTGGTTGCGCTTATTTCCGGACCGTCCCAGAAACCAGATTCAACTTGGACTGATCCGTCTGCGTGAAGGGGCAGATCACAACGCCGTAAGAGACCGGCTGAGGGAGTACCTGCCCAAGGACGTGCTGGTGATGACCAAGGCAGACTTCGTTCAGCGTGAGACCAATTACTGGAATTCAGCCACACCTATCGGCTACATTTTCGCCTTCGGAGCCATCATGGGTTTTGTGGTGGGCGCCATCATCGTCTACCAGATTCTTTTCGCCGATGTATCCGAACACTTGAATGAGTACGCGACCCTGCGTGCCATGGGGTATCCAAACCGGTTCATCTCCGGCATCGTCATCCAGCAGGCCGTCATACTGGGGATTCTCGGCTACATACCGGGTGTCGTTGCAGTCCACTGGTTGTATGGCAAAGCGGCCGCTGCCACCAACCTGCCACTTTACATCACCCAGGACCGTGCGATAACAGTTTTGATCATGACGCTGTCCATGTGTGCCATATCCGCCCTGCTTGCCTTGCGTAAGGTACGGCGTCTTGATCCGGCGGACGTCTTCTGATGACTATTCGTTCCCCCATTCAGGTCAGTGGTCTGAGCCATTCTTTTGGCAAGGGCGCTTTACAAAAACAGGTTTTGTTTGACATCACCACCGAGATCCCAAAAGGCGAGATCGTGATCGTTACAGGGCCATCGGGTTCCGGCAAAACCACCATGCTAACCCTGCTCGGTGCACTACGCTCAGCACAAGAGGGCAGTATCCAGGTACTGGGCGAGGAACTCTGCGGTGCCAAACCCCGGGTACTGGAAAAAGTGCGAAAACAGATTGGTTTCATCTTTCAGCAACACAACCTGCTGGGCGCGCTGACCGCTCTGCAAAATGTAGAACTTGGCCTGCGCGTGACCGGTCGTTTCAGTCGTTCGGAATTGCGTCACCGCTCAAAGGAAATGCTGGAAGCGGTGGGTCTGGGTGACCGCATAAACTACAAACCGGGACAACTATCAGGCGGTCAGCGTCAGCGCGTGGCCATCGCCAGGGCACTGGTCTCCGAGCCCAATATGTTGCTGGCAGACGAGCCAACAGCATCACTGGATAAAAAGTCGGGCCGTGATGTTGTGGAACGTATGAAGTCGTTGGCCAAAGAAAAAGGCACAACCATTTTGCTGGTCACTCACGACAATCGTATCCTCGACATTGCGGACCGCATTGTGCACCTCGAGGATGGCAAATTATCCACCTTTACCGATGCAGTGATCACCGATAACCGGCGCATGATGCAAACCCTGGCTGATAGTCGCAGTAAACAACCGATGCACGAGATTGTCGATGATCTCGATGAGCAGGGTTTCAGGGACATACTCGGGGAAATCACCGATGATTCTCAACGATTCATGGAAGCCACGGCGCTGGCAAATGATGTCGCTTTCAAAAGCATGCTCAGACAGGGGTTGTTTGCCTTCACACGCAAACTTGGCCAGTTGCTGAATGCCGACAAGGCCTCCCTGTTTATCGTTGAGGATGATTCATTGGTCCTGCGGGTCGCTGAAAACATCGATGAAATGGGTGAGGTCCGTATTCCAATCGGCAGCGGTATTGCAGGTGCTGCTGCCCAAAGTGGTGAAACCATTCGCATTGACGATGCCTACGACGATGACCGGTTCAACCGCAATGTAGATAAGCAGACAGGTTACCGCACACGATCTATCCTCAGCCTGCCGGTCAAAAACCAGGCAGGTGACGTATTTGCGGTTGCCCAGTTACTAAACCGCCGCGACGGTCAACCGTTTGATGATGGTGACGAGGAGCGATTCGCCGAATTCCTGCAGTCCATTGGTGTTATTTTGGAAACCATGGAAGGCTTGAGCAAAGGAGCAATAGGAAAACCATCCAGATGAACTCTTCCGATCAGAAAATACGTGGAATCGTAGAAAGTTACTTTGACCAGGAAATTCACCCACGTCTCCTGGACCAACTTGAAACCCGGTTGTTAAAAGGCGGTGAATGGCTGTTTAAGGAGGGTGATGCCGGCGACTCACTCTACTTCCTTGTGCGCGGTCGCATGCAGGTCTGGGCCGGCGTCGACAGCCCGGATCCGGAGCGCAAACCACATCTTCTTGGTGAGGTCGTACCGGGCGATAGCGTGGGTGAGGTTGGCCTGATCAGTGATAAACCCCGAATGGCCGGCATCCAGGCCATTCGTGACAGCCTGCTGATACGTATTGACCGTAGCGGTTTCCAGAGCCTGGCAGAGCAACACCCTGCTCTGCTTATGAAACTGACCACCAACGTGAGCAATTTGCTGCAGTCTCATACCTCCGCACCTTTCTCGAGGTCAATGAAAACCATTACCTTGCTGCCACTGACTAAAAACGAGACTGTTTCTGACTACTGTGACGAGTTCAGCAAAGAACTTTCCACTAACGCTTCCGTGCTGGTGGTTTCGCCGGGCAGGCTGGCTGAACTGAATGCGCCTGTTAAGCAACTTGCCCACAACGCGAAGTTACCTGATGGCTTGAGGCACTGGTTGTCCGATCAGGAAGATGAGAACGATTTTGTGCTCTATCGCTGCTCGCCCGGAGATAGCCCGTGGACACGATTCGCAATAAGACAGTCAGATATCGTGCTGATGGTCGCAGATTCCAAGGATGATCCAACAGCGGTTTTGTGGGAACCCGAAGAAAACACTGCCAGTATTGCTTCAGCAGGTCGCAAAGCGCTGATCCTTCTGCAAAATGATCGCTTAAACATCAGCAATACCCGTCGCTGGCTGGAAGGCAGGCAACTGAATTTTCACCTTCACATGGAAAAAGGACGTACGCAGGATGTGCAACGTGCTGTCCGCGTGGTCACCGGTAACGCGACTGGCCTGGTCATTGGGGGTGGTGCAGCCAGGGGGCTGGCGGCGCTTGGTGTATTCAGGGCGCTGGTCGAAGCCGGTATCGATATCGACTGGGTCGGAGGAACCAGTCTGGGTTCTATCATCGCGGGCGGGGTCGCAGCCGGACTGGACCCGTATCAAGCCATAGAAAACTCCCGTTTGTCTTTCAAAATAGGCAAGCCTTTTGGAGATTTTACCTTTCCTGTAATTTCACTATTGCGCGGGAATCGAATGAAGCGTCTGCTGTATCAATATCTTGATTACCAGATCGAAGACCTCGCGCTGCCCTATTTCTGTGTCTCGACCAATCTTGGAAGGGGCATTGAGAACATTCATGAAGAAGGATCAATGGTCAAAGCGATACGCGCCAGTGCAGCAATGCCGGGTATTTTACCCCCGGCAGTAGTGGATGGTGAATTGGCAGTCGACGGTGCTGTACTTAACAATTTACCGGTAGACATCATGCAGCAAAAACCGGTTGGCCGGATTATCGCCATAGATTTTTCCGTGCCCATACCCAGTAAGGTTGATTACGAGGAAACGCCCTCACCCTGGGCAGTTTTACGTGGCCGCTGGTTACCATTTTCACGTCGCTACCGGATACCGGGTTTGGCTTCGATCATATTGAAATCAACTGAGGCAGGCACCCAGGAGCAGGTCCAAAGAAATGGTGCCATGGCAGATTTGCTGATCGACCCGCAGGTCAGGCGTTTTGGCATGACGGATGTCAAATCGTTTGACCACATCGTGCGGGCAGGTTACGACCGTGCCCGTGAACTACTGAAAAATTGGCCATGAATTGTCGTAATTCAATGGGAAACAGCTGAAGATTTAGTAAGCGACTGGTCTGGACTTTTGGAGAGAGTAAAGCGCATACAGGCCATGCTTCCCTCTACCAATTAATGCACCTAGAAAACCCAGGAAAACTTGCTGAAAAACGTGTCGCCCTGTTGCGATTCCTGACCCTGATCGGAAGTGCCACGTTGGTAGGCCAACTGCAGCGAACCAAATGGTGGCTGGAAACGCCACACACCAAGTAACTGGATATTTTCCTTTTCAATCGAAGAATTGGTTTGTATGAAAGCCTTGATATACAAATTCGCGTGAAACGCGTACAGGGCATCAAACACGTGAATAGTAGTCGACTCATCGTCCGGGTCCGGTGTCAGTTCCAGACGTGTCAGTTCATAGGAGAAACGCCAGCGGTCTCCGATGGGCCAGCGGATGTCGAAGCCATATAAAGTCAGGTCACTGTCGTAGTTGACGCCAGTGCCAACGTAGGCCGAGACGGCACGACCATCCCGTCCGTCCCAGCCAAACTCAACGGTGGTGCGGTCGTTGCGAAACTCCTTTTCAAAAAGCTTGAATTCGTCCCTGTGCTCAATTTCGATTTCCCAGCCGTTATGAAACTCTATATCGATCTCTGCATTGATCTGCCAACTTCGCAGCACACCTTCCTGGCTCCAATAGCGATTGTAGTTAATCGCAGGCTCAACTTTTTGCACTACACCTCCTTCAAACCAGAAGGCATGCTTCACATTGGTGTCAAATTCCTTACGGTCGTCGTCCCTCATGAATCCGACGGTATTGAAATCATCCTTGATACCCGTATCGAGATTGGTATATCGAATATGAAAATGACTCGTGGAGGTATCCCAGGAAGGACGCACAAACCACGCCAAGCCGCCATCAGCAGTCGGACCGTGCACACTCGTCAGCTGTGCTGTCATACCGAGCGTGTCAGTGAAAAACAGGGTCGTATCGAAACCGGTGGAACCGCTGTTATCGCCCTCGAAATCACGGTTCGCCGCGAGAAACCCAATGTTGGAGCCGCGTGAAAGACCCTGTTGCAAACGCAGCGTGCCATAGTTGGCTGTCCCCTCACCTCCAGTGTCCTCAATTTCCAGATCCTCCGAGGTAGCAATAGCTGAGAAATCTGTGCTTCCGAGCTTGCCATTCGTCTTGGCACCCCAGGTAATGTCGCCAATACGCCGGCTGTAAAACTGGCGAATCCGCTGGCTGTACATTTCATTGCCTTCGAGGAAAAACGGCCGTTTTTCCGGGACACTCAGCTCAAAGCGGGACAGGTTAATCGTTTCAACATCAGCCTCGACCAACGCAAAGGCCGGGTTAATCGTCAGATCGACACCCAGTCGGCTCGAAGGCCGCCAACGCAGATCGGCCCCGACTTCAAACTCCGCGTCTCCTCCGTCCTCATATGAGGCAAGCAGATACGGAATGAATTGCAATGGATCCTCCCGCGTCTGTACGTTGAGACCATGCAATTCACCAAAGCCCGAGACCCGGTAAACAGCCTCGGAGGGACCCGACCAAAGCGATGTCTCGAGCCGGCGCGGTACCGTGCGTATGAAGTTGATACCCCAACTGCCATCGTCGTCCGTGGGAAACTTGAGAACCGACAGTGGAATTTCGAACTCGGCCGTCCAACGGTCAGTCAGGCGTGTCGCTGCAGAGCGCCATGCCGAATCCCAACGCGTATCCACGGTCCGGCCGTTGTCGGCTATGCGACCGTCCTGTTGGGTGGCCAATGCGTTGGTACGAAAAAGGTAGGCGGTTCTCTGGTCAAAAAAGGTATCGAACAAAACCGCTACCGAGTCATCTCGACTTAGGTTGCCATCACGCTGGGTTCGTGCTGCTGAGATTCGCGCAATATCGGAATCATAGGCCTCGAAGGCCACATACAATGCGGTTTCAGTCTGGCCGATGCGGACCACGGTGCGAAAAGGTGACGGCACTCCGAATTCAGGCTGGTACTGCTCGAATGCCTGGTCGATTAGCACAGCCCCCTGCCATTCCTGCGTTTCAATGTTGCCATCGATTTTGGGCGCAACTTCCAACTTTGTGATCTTTAGTGACAGGGCCAGATCCAATGTTATGGGGTCCTGTGCACGTGCATTCTGCAGGATGCAACATCCTGCAAGAATGATGATTGAAATAGCAGTCCGGAAATTCAACAAATTACTATGCTCGGGTTTATGATCGGAAATTAAATTCCGCATCGACGGTTTGGTACACCAAGACAAAGCGCTAGCTGCCTGAATCCGGTTTTGGGAAATACCGCATTGGGCCCTTTAAACGCGGGTAATCTTCCCAGACATGTCCATATCCCATAACACGCGGGTCACCGGTTTCAGCAAGTGTGTCAGTTAACTGTTTTTTGTACCTCGCAAATATCTCGGCATGGTCGGGATCATTGGCAAGGTC
>RCNC010001733.1_pt1 | contig 15486 bp, 14 predicted proteins | sample 2041301 | NCBI WGS metagenome assembly RCNC01 (sample SAMN09708231, study PRJNA481090) | Marine sediment metagenome, whole genome shotgun sequencing project. | biome: marine sediment; feature: ocean; material: sediment; isolation source: Sewage treatment plant 13A marine sediment (STP13A) ... | reverse complement strand
ATCCCGTGGATCCGGGGGCCGTAGGATTCCTGGTCATGGACAAGCTGATCAAGGCGGTCGGGGAAGAAGACCGGATCGACGCCATGGTGGTTCTCCTCACGGCAGACTATCTGTCGAACATCAAGAAAGAAGAGGATCGGCTCCTGGCCCTCGAGACCATATCGTCAACGATCTCCAGACTCACCGGATTGATCGGAAAGCCGGTGTACATTCTGATGCGCAAGGAGCGCCATAACCACGAGGACATTGACCGTTATTATCGCATGATGGTGAACAAGTTCATCGAAAAGGACATCCCCTGGGTGGACGGGTCCTTCAAGAACGCTGCCGAGGTCTTCGGACAACTTGCGGAATACTCGCAGCACGTGGCAAGATGGAAGCACCGGGCAGCCTGAGACAACCGGAGGAGGAGCGCGATGACACACCGAGACGCCGGGGATTATTCGACGAAACATGGAGCCGGAGAGAAGCCGAACCCCGAAGTGGCGAAGGCGGTCACCGAGGCGGCGGACGCCGGGAAGATCGCCTGTGCGCAGGTCTTCTCGATCGCATCCGAACTGGGCGTGAGCCCTTTCGAGGCAGGCAAGACGTTGGACCTGCTCGAGATCAGGCTGGTCAAGTGCCAGTTGGGGCTGTTTGGCTACACGCCGGAGAAATCGATCGTCAAGCCCGCGGAGAAGGTTTCCCCCGAGTCGGAATCCGCCATCCGGAGTCGCGTCGCAGACGAAAGACTCCCCTGCGTTCAGGCATGGCAGATCGCTGATGAGCTCAACCTGACGAAGCTGGATGTATCCTGTGCGGCCGAGGCCCTCGGCATCAAGGTCAAACCCTGCCAGCTCGGCGCCTTTTGATCCCATACCGATGATTACAGAGCTACTGCAGAAGACGTGCCCCACCATCCTGGACAGGCACCTCGAGGCGTTCACGCACATCCTGATCGTTGCTTTTGATGACGAACTGACGATCACGAGCTGCAACCAGGGTTTCCTGAGGCTCCTCGGGATTTCCGAGAAGCCGACCGGGGCGAACCTGAAGGCCTTCCTCGCGCCGGAGAGCCTGAAGGCCTTCTCCTGTCCCCAGGACGAGGACCGTCGTAGGCTTCGCTTGAACCTGCGGGGAAGCGCAAACGCCGCGACCCGTCTCACCTGCGATGTGTACAAGACGGAAGGGGGTTACGTCCTCTTCGGTGAGCGGGCCCTGCTCGAAGAGAGCGAGATCGTCACCAGCATTTCCGCCCTGAACGACCAGCTCACAAACCTGACACGGGACCTTCACAAGGCCAATTTCGAGCTGAAAGAGACCGTCAGCCTGCAGCAGAAGACCGAGGAGGCCCTCCAGGCGTCCCATCGCTTCCTGGAGACGGCAAACCGCCATACCGAGATGGAGCCACTGCTCAAGGAGTTCGTGTCCCAGGTAAAGGAGCTGTCCGGGTGTGAGGCCGTGGGCATGCGCATCCTGGACGAGGAAGGCAACATCCCGTATGAGGATGCGGTGGGGTTTCCGCCGCAATTCCACCGAATCGAAAGCCGCCTTTCGATTCGGCGGGACGAGTGCATGTGCATCAACGTCATCAAGGGGAAGGCCGATTCCGGACTTCCCTTCTACACACCCGGCGGGTCCTTCTACATGGACGGAACGAGTCACCTCCTGAGCGAATTTTCCGAAGCGGAACGGGGCAAGACACGCAATGTATGCCACGAGTTCGGGTACGAGTCGGTTGCCCTCGTCCCGATCCGGCTCGGCGACCGCATCCTCGGCCTGATCCACGTGGCCGACCACAGGGTGGATGCAGTCCCTCTCGAGTTGGTCGAAGGCCTGGAACGAATCGCCATGCAGCTTGGAACGGCCCTGCAACGGGTGCACTCCGAGAATGCCCTTCGGACGGCCCACGACGAGCTGGAGCTGCGGGTCGAACAACGGACCGCCGAGCTGGCCAGGACAAACGAGAAGCTTCAACTCGAAATCGAGGATCGCGAAAGGGCGGAGGAAGAACTGCGCAATTCGGGAAAAGAACTGCGGCTCCTGTCCTCTCAGCTACTGACCGCCCAGGAGGACGAGAGGAGACGCATCTCCCGGGAACTGCACGACACCATTGGCCAGAGTCTGAGTGCCATCAAGTTCACGGTCGAGAATGTACTCCAGGAAATCGCGGAAGAGGGCTCCGGCAAGGGGGGTCAGACACTCGAATCGGCCATTCGCATGGTGCAGGGGGCCGTGGAAGAGGTCCGGCGGATCCAGAAGAACTTGCGGCCGCCCACGCTCGACGACCTGGGGCTTCTGGCGACGATCTCCTGGTTCTGCAGGGAATTCGAAGACGTCTACTCCGACATCCGTATCGAGCGAGAAGTCGATCTCGAGGAAGAGAATGTTCCCGATCCCCTGAAGATCGTGATCTACCGGGTCATGCAGGAGGCCTTGAACAACGTGGCCAAGCACAGCCGGACAAAGGCCGTCCGACTTGCCCTCCGAAAGAACGACGGCCGGATCGAGATGCAGATCCAGGACAACGGTGTCGGGTTCGACCCCAAAGAGGTATTCTCGCGAAAGGAATCCGAAAGAGGGCTAGGCCTCTTCAGCATGAAAGAGAGAACAGAACTCTCGGAGGGGCGATTCTCGGTCGAGGCCGCAAAAGAGGCAGGCACGACGATCCTGGCCTCCTGGCCCATCTGAGGGTTCAGGGATCAGGCCCCACACCACCCCCAATGGCTACCGCTCGTCGTCGTCGTCCTCGAAGTCACTTTGGGGACGTTGTTTATTTTGTTAACTTACGTAATAGATTAACAAAATAAACAACGTCCCCTATTTTCTCTCGAGGCACAATGGTGGACGTTGCGAGGAGCACCGGCTGGGCAAGTCGGAGCAAAGCGAAGATGCTGGGCAATTGCTGCGACGCGGCAATCCCCCTGCACAGAGGCTGTCATTCCTTCGCGAAAGCAGGAATCCGAGGCCAGTGAGGCCGGGAGATTGCTTCGCTTCGCTCGCAATATCCGCTTCTTGACCGGGCACGGAAATCCCTGAGCACAATGGCGGACTTTGCGAGGAGCACCGGCTGCGTGTTGGCGAGGTCATGTGCGTGAAGAAGGCGCGCGGTACATCATCGAGGACAAGATAGGTTCAAGCCAGTCCTCTAGGCCTCGGTCTCTTCTCGTTCCGGAGAATCTCGAGCGCCTTTTCGAGGACCCGGTCCGGGGGAATCTCTCTGAGACAGGCGTTGTCGCCGTCGCACGGGGAGTTGCGGTGATTGTAGGCGGTGAGGCAGGGCGAGCAGGAGATCCCCAGAAAGTAGTTGACCGCTTCCCGGTCCAGGCTTGCGTACAGGGCGGGCGACTCCGGGCCGAAAAAGGCGATGGTCGGTATCGGGGTCATGGAGGCGAAATGCGCGGGCCCGCCGTCGTTCGTGATCAGAAGAGAGGCATAGTGGAACAGGATCATGAGTTCGCGGATCGATTTCGTGTAGCCCGTCAGATCGATGCAGCTCGCCTCGCCGCAGAAGGACAAGACCCGGGCCGCCAGGGCGCTGTCCTCGGCCATACCGATCACCCCTACAGTGTATCCCCCGGAGACCAGCTCTCGGGCGAGCCGGCAATAGTGGTCCTCCGGCCACGCACGAATCGGCAGAATCCCTCCACTCGGGTAGATCAGGACCAGTTCCTTTCCGAGGATCTGAGGGAAATCATCCGCCACTCGCTTCCTCATACGCTCCATTTCATCCTGCCCGAAGGGGATGGTCGGGGCTTCCAGCTCCTCCTGCGCTATCATCCGGCGTTTTGCCCTGGGCGACGTCTGAGAGTCGATCGCCTCTGCAAGGGTCAAAAACTGCTGAGATATATGGTGGTACGGATTGTAGAGTACCGGCCGGTTGATGAACTCCCCCCGGTAGAGGCCTTCCTGGGTGTGGGGATGGAATCCGACACGTAGGGGCGCTCCACTCAACACGGAGTAGATGCTGCTGATCCTCGCGAACAGCTCGCAGTCGATGACCACATCGAATCGTTTCTTTCGCATCCTGATCAGCGCAAGGAGGCAACTCTTGACGAACTGCCCAAAGGACTTGTCGTTGATCCCAAGTATGTTCTCAGGCGGAAGGACATCCAGGATCTCCAGGCACTCTCGGTTCTTCTCGAACAGGAGAACGTGGAGGGACACTCCGGGAAACTTCTCCTTCAGGCGCGAAAACATCGGGTGGGCCAGGACGAGGCTGCCCATCTCGGACAGAAGGATGATCAGGATCCGTTTCGGGGCATGGTCGGGAGGAAGCGTCTTGTCTTTACGATAGAAAACGGATAGAACGCGGCAGATCAGCTTCCCGAATATGCGGTCGACTTTTCGCTGGAATTCGATCTTCATGGATGGCTTTCTCTGCCTGTCAAAAAATGATAAGTAACAGCGGGTTGCCAAAAGCTGACCGCTACAGCTAACTCGTCAAACAGAATAAGTATACCTGTCTGGAGGTGTCAAGCTCAGGCATGCTCGGGAGACTCGGTTCAGGCTCTCTTCCACGGGTTTGCAGACTGAGGATCTCCCTTAACAAGAACTTAATTTTTCCTTAATGCTTCTTTATCAGGCACTTGATATACCCTTGGGAAGATCATGGCCCGGATCTACCGAGACAGTGGAAGGAAGAACCACAAACCAGAAGAGGGGGAAGAACAGCCAATGTCGAACAAGAAGAGCAGAGGATGGGCTGCAACCGGAATGTTGGTCAGCGGGGCGTTGTGTCTCATCTTGGCCTGCGGTCTTTCTGGGACCCCCGTGTTCGCGCAGTCGAGCTACCTGGGCGACGAACCCCTCTTGGACAAGCTCCGCGACAAGGGAGTCCTCACGCAAGAAGAGTACGACGAACTCATGAAAGCGGAAACCCCGGGAGACAAGGTTCTGAAATTTCTGAGCGGAATCAGTATCGGGACCTTGAGCTATTTCGATTTTTCAGCAGGCGAAGACTCCGGTGGCGAGAACTTCAATGAATTTTCGATTACACGTGGTTACATCATCATCAGAAAGCAGCTCACCCCCTGGCTGGCCTTTCGCATCACCCCGGACATCACCCTCGAAAAGCAGGAGAAGATCGAAATCGACGGCGAGCAGATCATCCTCGTCGACGAGAATCACACCGATTTCAAGCTTCGACTGAAGTACCTCTATGCAGAATTCCGCCCGCCGGACTTCAGCTTCCTGACGAGCATGCGGTCAGAGGTCGGTATGGGGCACATGCCCTGGCTGGACTTCGAGGAGCACATCAACCCGTACCGCTGCCAGGGCACCATGTTCATCGAGCGGGCCGGAACCTTCAACTCCGCCGACCTGGGCGTCAGCATCCGGGGGTATCTGGGCAGACAACTCGACGAGCATTACCTGTCCACGGTGAGCAAGTACTATGCGGGCCGCTGGGGAAGCTGGCACATAGGCGTGTACAACGGGTCCGGCTACCACGCGTCCGAGAACAACACCAACAAGGTCCCCGAGTATCGCCTGTCCGTTCGCCCTCTTCCCGATATCGTTCCCGGCCTCCAGGTCCACTACTTCGGGCTCTATGGAGAGGGGAATCACGATACGGTAGGCGAGTATCCGGATTACAGGGTCCACCTCGGGATGCTGAGCTACCAGAACGAATGGGTCACCTTCACCGGGCAGTACGCTCAAACCTGGGGTAACGCCTCGGGGACATGGGTGGTGCCGGGAACGGATCAGGCCTTGAAGACCGAAGGTTATTCATTCTTCGTCAACACCAAGCTGCCCGTTCTCAACCGCAAACTGAACCTCTTTGCGCGGTACGATCATTTCGACCCGGACCGGACGGATGCGGTCACGCCCGGCGATGATTGCTACGACTTGGTCAACAGCGGGTTGGCGTGGGAGTTCTACCATCACTGGATGGCGCTCCTCGTCTACGAGACTGTCATGTACGAGAAGAACAACGGCGGCCGGGGCAAGATACCGTCCGAGGGCAAGAACCTCGACGACGCGTGGAGGGCGCAGACGGTCCTGCAGATGCAGTTCTAGGCGGGGGCGGGAATGACAGCGAAGGAGAAATGCTCCACTAATCGACACCCTCTCAAGGGAGAGGGAACGCAGGCTGTGCGCCTCGCTCGAATTGTCGTCCTTTTTGTGCTATTTTCGCGGCCATGATCGAGCTGAGGGACGTCGCACTTTCATACGCCGAAAGACCCCTGTTCGAGGGGGTCAACCTCACGTTGAAGCACGGGGAGATTGCCCTGATCCGGGGAAGGTCCGGATGCGGGAAGACCAGTTTTCTCCGGCTTCTCAGCCGTTTCCTCCTGCCCACCCACGGCAGCCTCACCCTTGATCAAAGGCCCTACGCAGAATTCCGGTACGAGGACCTGCGAACCCGGGTCGTGTACATCCACCAGAGTCCGGTGATGGAAGAAACTCTACCGGTTCTCGAAAATATCCTCCTCCCCTTTTCGTACGGCGTTCACAAGACCAGGAAAAGGCCGGGAGAGGAAGAAATCCGGCGCTTGTGTGCCGACTTCCACCTGCACCCCGAGGTGCTCAGCCGGGAAGCGGGGAGCCTCTCGGTGGGAGAAAAACAGCGGGTCGCCCTCATCCGGGCACATCTTCTCCAGCCCGAGTTCATGCTCCTGGACGAACCGCTCGCCAACCTGGACGAAGAGTCTGCGGCCGCAATCGGCGCGTGGATCGCCCGACAAACCCTCGCGAACACCGGTTTGATCGTCGCCAGCCACCAGCCGGTGGAGGGGCTTCCAAACGAGAAGGTCCGTATCCTCGAGATGGTGGAAGGGAGGCTCCGTGAGCGGCGTAATTGAAATCGGGTGGCCCCAGCTTGCCCTGTGCCTCCTGTTCATCCTCGCGGCGGGCCTGGCCTCGGTCGCCCTCCGGCTCGGCCTCCAGAGGGATCTTCTTTGGGGAACAGTGCGGACCTTTGCGCAGCTCTTCATGCTGGGGCTGATTCTGAAATACGTATTCGACATCCAGATGTGGTGGCCGGTTCTCCTGATCTTCTGGTGCATGCTCGCCTTTGCCGTACAGATCATTCACGGTCGCGTAAAGGAGAAATCGGTCCGTTATCTGGACACCACCTTTCTCTCCATGTTCCTCTCCTTCACTGTCATCACGATGATCGTGACCGGACTCATCGTGCAGGTGCGGCCCTGGTACGAGCCTCGCTATTTTCTCCCCCTGGGGGGCATGGTCATCGGCAATTCGATGAACGCCATCGCCATCGCCCTGGAGAGGCTCTTCGGCGAGTTGCGGAAGAGCAAGAACCTGGTGGAGATGCGGCTCACCCTCGGAGCGTCGTACCGGGAGGCAACCGCCGACATCACCCGGGGGGCGGTCAAGGCAGGCATGATCCCCTCGATCAACGCCATGATGGGGGTGGGCATGGTCTTCATCCCGGGCATGATGACGGGCCAGATCCTTGCCGGGGCCGATGTCTTCACGGCGGTGAAGTATCAGATCCTGGTGATGCTGATGCTGGTGGGGTCCACTTCGCTGGGAAGTGTGCTCGTCGTTCTTCTCAGCCTGAGGCGGTGTTTTACCCAGGACGGGAGGCCGCGATTGTAGGAAGCCCCATCCGCGGTGTACATATCGAATTTTCCTTGACTTCCCTACACGATGGAGGGTAAGACTCGTAACATGCGGACGTTGCAGGATGTCTTGCGGGTCCTTGTTCGAACCACTTGGTTCTTTAGTAGGGGAAACTTTTTGAAAAGGAGGAAGAAAATGAAAAGATGGATCGTTATGATGCTCGTTCTCGGTCTGGTGTTCGTGGGATGCAGCCGACCGGCGGAAGAGAGCGCACCGCCGGAGGCGGAGAAGGCCGCGGTAGAGGTGGAGAAGTCAGCGGTAGAGAAGGAAGCAGTCGAAACGGCAAAAGAGGCGCTTCCCGAGGAGACCGCTCAGGCCGAAGAAGCAGACCCGGACGTGGCGAATTGTCTGCAGCTCGTGAGCCAAGCCAAGTTCGCCGATGCGCTTCCGGTGTGCCTCGCGGCCCTGAAGAAGCACCCTGACAACGATCAGGTGAAGGAGGCTGTGGAGAGCGCGCAAGCGGGGGTCGGGGATGCTGCTGCTGCCGCGACAGACGCAGCGCAGGGTGCCCAGGAAGCCGCCGGTGAGAAGGCAGAAGGCGCAATGGGGGAGGCGACGGGCGGTTTGGCACCCTAAAGGGAATACCCCAGACGGTTGGAAACGAGGAAAACGTGCCAGAAGGGTCAGGAGGGTGAACCATGGGAATACTATCTTGGATCCTTATGGGTCTCATTGTTGGTGTATTGGCCAAATTCATCATGCCCGGGGACGATCCGGGGGGGATCATCGTCACCATTCTGATAGGCATCGCCGGTGCTTTTATCGGCGGTTTCATTGGCTCTCTGGTAGGGCTCGGGGACGTCACAGGATTCAATCTGGGCAGCCTTGCTCTGGCGATAGGCGGGGCACTGCTTCTGCTGTTTGTGTATCGTAAGGTAAAAGGGTAGTTGCGTCTGCCGGCATAGGAAGAACGTATCGAAATTACGTTTCCTCCACTTCGTCGGCAGACCCATCCTCTTCGGTTGCCACCGGAAGCATCACCTTGACCGTTGTGCCTCGGCTCTCCTGGCTCTGAATGGAGAGCTGCCCTCCCATGAGCTTCACCAGATGCTTCACGATGGCCAACCCAAAACCTCTGCCCCTTTCCCTGTCCTGCATCTTCCTCTCCCCCTGGAAGAACCTTTCCGTCCCGGGAAACCCGTGCATGTCTCCGACCGCTCAGGTTAATCGCCAGGGTAGCCGATCTCCCTTGCATCGGCAAGGTGATGTCGGGCAAGATCTCCTGTATAATGCCGCATCCGGTGGACCCCAAAGAGGCATTTTCCCTGAATCGAAAGGCTCGTGGAGAGGGCAGATCGTATGTTTCGTTTCCTTTTTAAGAAGCAGAAAGAGGTCGAGAATCTCATCGGAGAATACACTCGTTCCGTGGAAATCGCTCAAGAGATGTTTCTCCAGTCCATGGAGACCTATTTCCAGACGGGCAGATGCAGCCCGACCTTCGAGGTCCTCTCGGTGGAGACCCACAAGACCGAATCGAGGACCGACGACATCCTGGACAAGATCGTCAAGCTCCTGCACGAGAAGGCCCTGGTTCCGGACCTTCGCGGAGACATTCTCCGACTGCTGGAGACCGCGGATGAAATCCCGGACCAGTTCGACCGGATTCTCTCGAACATCTGCAATCAGAAAATCGTGCTGCCCGAGTCCCTGACCCTGGATTTCAAGGAACTGCTGGTCGTTTCCCTCGAGGCCTGCACGCTCACCATGGAGAGCGTGCGGTCCATTCTCGACCGCGGCGAGCGCGCGGCCCGGCTGCTGTTCAGAACGGACCAGTTGGAAAGCCAGGGAGACCAGATCGAAAAGAGGATTATGGTGCGCATTTTCGATTCGGACTGGGATGCCCTGCAGAAGATCCTGCTCCGGGATCTGACCCAAAGGATGGGAGACATCGCGGACTCTGCGGTCCAGGTCTGCCGTCAAGTCAACCTGATTGTGACCAAGCGACGGGTGTAAATGTTCTATCTACTCGGTGGTGTCTTCCTGGGATGGTCGTTGGGGGCCAACGACGCCGCAAATCTGTTCGGCTCCGCCGTCTCCTCCCACATGATCCGCTTCTGGAAAGCGGCTCTCCTGGCATCCCTGTTCGTCATCCTGGGCGCGGTCCTCGAGGGAGGGCGCGGGATCGAAACCCTGCAGAGCCTCTCTCCCATGGACCTCGAAATGGCGGTCCTCACCTCGGTGGCTGCGGCGGCAACGGTGACCGGCATGACGCTGCTGCGACTCCCCGTGTCCACCTCCCAGGCGGTCGTGGGCGCCATCGTGGGTGCAGGGCTCCTGCAACACCAACTCCACCTGCAAGGCCTCGTCAAGGTCGCCGTCTGCTGGGTCGGCACGCCCCTGGCCGGTATCCTCTTCGCTGTGCTCATCTACGCTTCATTGCGCTGGGCCTACAATCGCGCCCCCTACAATCTGTTCCAGATGGATCAGATCGTGAGGATCGGTCTCGTGATCGCCGGTTGCTACTCCGCCTATGCGCTCGGATCGAACAACGTGGCCAACGTGACCGCTGTCTTCGTCGGAGCAGGCCGTTTGGACATCTTTACGGCCACCCTGGTCGGGGGTATGAGCATCGCCCTCGGGATCACGACCTTCAGCCGGGGCGTCATGGAAACGGTGGGCAGAACCCTGGTGGCATTGGATCCCTACTGCGCCCTGGTCGTTGTCCTGTCCGGAGCCCTGGCGGTCCACGTCTACACGTGGGTCGGCGTGCCGGTGTCTTCTTCCCAGGCCGTGGTCGGCGCTGTCCTCGGCGTCGGAATCCTCAAGGGGACACAAACCATCCGGATAAAGACCCTCTTCTCCATCCTTCTGGCCTGGATCGTGACCCCCCTGATCGGCTGCCTCTTCTTCCTGCTGCTCTATTTTGTGAGCCATCTTCGCTTCGTTCCCTGAGCCTCGAACCTTCTCCCCCTTGATTGTGTCGGGAATTCCATGTATGTAGACGGGAATTCTCCTTTCCCTCTCCCCTCGGAAATCACTTGAATGACGCTCACGATCTTGATCCTGGGAATCGCCGCCGGCCTCTACATGGCCTGGAACATCGGGGCCAACGATGTGGCAAACGCCATGGCCGCGCCCGTCGGGGCCAAGGCCATCACGCTGCGGCAGGCTGTATTCATCGCCGGTATCCTGGACTTCGTGGGCGCCGCCTTGATCGGGTCGCATGTTACATCCGCCGTCCGGAAGAACATCGTCGACCCATCCGTTCTGAGCGATCCCCACACCGTGGCCCTCGGCCTGCTGGCAGCCCTCCTGGCTGCAAGCTTCTGGGTCTTCTTCGCCACCTGGCAGCAGTTGCCCGTATCGACCACCCATTCGGTCGTGGGGGCCATGATCGGTTTCGGGCTGATTACCGGGGGAGTGGCTGTCATCCAATGGACAAAGGTCTTGCTGATCGCTCTCTCCTGGATCATCTCTCCCTTCCTCGCGAGCCTGATCGCGTTCCTGATGTTTCGGTTCATTCGAAACCGAATCATGTCAAGGCCGGACATGTTTGTGAAGGCCCTGCGGTGGAGCCCCTTTTTTGTGGGGCTCACCTTTTTCATCATCAGCCTGTCGCTGATGATGAAGACGCCACTGGGATCGAGGCTGGGCATCGGGCTGGGAACAGGGGTCCTCGTGTCCTTCGGGATCGCCCTCGTACTGGGCCGCATCGGCCGGTGGACTATCGAAAAGACTATTCTCAAGAGAGGGGAAGAAGGCGTGGAGCAGATTTTTCGCAGGCTCCAGATTCTTACCGCCTGCTACGTGGCCCTGGCCCACGGGGCCAATGACGTGGCGAACGCCATGGGCCCTCTTGCGGGGATCTACATCATCTATGTAACCCATGCCGTCAGTCCCGAGGTGCCGGTACCCTTCTTTCTTCTGGCCTTTGGGGGATTAGGGATCGCCCTGGGTGTAATGACCTGGGGATACCGGGTCATCGAGACCGTAGGCACGAAGATTACCCACCTGACCAACACACGTGGGTTTTGCGTGGATTTCGCCACCGCAACCTGTGTCCTGGTCGCGTCCAAGCTCGGGATGCCCGTGTCCACGACCCATGCCGCAGTCGGCGCGGTGGTCGGTGTCGGCCTTGCCGGGGGCGTGGATGCGGTGGATTTTCGTGTGGTGGGGAAGATCTGCCTGTATTGGGTCATCACCTTACCGGTGGCAGCCCTGACTTGTATGTTCTTTTACAAACTCCTCGAGGCGGTCCTTGCCTAACCAATGGAGGTAATCAAAATGCGCTTTGGCCTGTTCAGTCTCTTTCGGGAGTCTCCCTTCACAAAACTGGAGGAGCACGCAGAAAAGGTCCAGGCAGGGGGAGAGCTCTTTCAAAAAGCAATCAAGTGTTACCTGGACTCCGACTGCGTCGAGTTCGAGGAACTCCATCTCAAGGTAACCGCCCTGGAGAGCGAAGCAGACCGGATCAAGCAGAACGTACGCGCCCACCTCCCCAAGGGAGTCATGTTGCCGGTGGACAAGTTCCAGTTCCTCTGGTACCTGCGGGAGGCGGACAAGGTGATGGACGCGATGCAGGACGCCCTCCACTGGCTCTCGTACAGGACGACCCATGTGCCCGAGCCGCTGGTTGACGACCTCCTCCTGATGGTGGACAAGGCGGTCGAGGTCATCGATCAGTTCCAGCCGATGGTGGAGGGCGCAATTCGATACTTCCACAACTTCTCCGGCAAGGAGAGGGACAAGGTCAAGGACGTCATCCATGATCTGAGACAGAAGGAGTTCGAAAGCGATCAGATCGAGAGGAAGCTCAAGAGCGACGTGTTCACGCTCACGGTGGCCGATCCCGCCACCACCTTCCACCTCATTCGCCTGGTCGAGTACATCGGAGAGATCAGCAACCACGCAGAGAATGCCGGGGATATGATGCGGGCCATGATTGCCAAGTAGACGTCCTCCTGGAAGGTTCGCTGTGTTTCAGGTGAGTGCTGGCGTTAGGTACTGTCATCGGTTCCCTCTCCGATTTGTTTGGGCTCCGTCTCTCCCTCCCCCGAAGTCGCCCGGCACAAATCTCCGAGGCAACCGATGACAGCACCTAACCTCTCGAGCCATGCCGGAATAACATAGCGATCCTTCTCTGTCGTCCAGTTGGCGTCCTCTCCACGACCTACCCCCCTTTGAAAGAAAAAGCGGAAAGAATGGTCCGGCGCTCTTGGCACCTATTCGCGGTCGAGGCGCTTGGCGAGTGCTTTCCTCTGCTCACCCAACTCGCTCCAGCAGTCCTTGAGCGCTTCTTGAACCCGGTCCAGCTCGCCCGACCAGATTCGGCCGAGGTCTCTCTTGAGGGCGAGGAGGGTCTTTCGCGCCCGCCTCTCCAGACGGGCCTTGTACCGTTTGTAGAAGATGGCCCCCAGGAGGACCTGGATCAGTCCGAATGTGACGACAGCGCCCAGCCCGGTCATGCTGAACAGGCTCTTCACGATGCTGAACAGGACCTGGAAGGACGAGGCCCAGCCCGGATCTGCCAGGAACCGCCTCCCGGCTTCTTCGTCCGCCAGGGCCATGACCAGGAGCACGAGGAGTGTCAGGTACGTGATGTACTGCACCACGCGAAACCCCACCAGTAGAGGAGCCCGTTGTGCCAGAAGGCGCAACTCGACCTGCTGTTTCCAACGGGCCGAGAAGGCCTCCCAGGCTCCCTCGATGCCCAGGGTCGCCTGGAGTCGATCCCGATACGAGGCGGGCACGCTCCCCTGAAGGGCCTTGTGAAGGACCCGGTTCTCCGCGTTTTCCAGCTGGTCACGCAGTGCCCCCGGTGGTTCGGACGCCTCTTCCGGGGAAGGCGGCCGGGCTTCTTCCCTCTTCTCCCCCTTCCAGGACCTCCATTCCTGCACGACCCGGGCAACCCCGTAGCCCGGACCGACAAGGGGGGCCAGCGTTTTCAGGCGATCGAGGACATACCCCTTCATCCGGGTGTCTACCCAGGCATCCAGGATCTCCTGCCCCTGTTTCTCCCACTCCCCCCTCTCGTCCTCGAACTGTTTCGCGAACTCGTCGAGGACTCGTCCGAGGCTGTCGATATGAACGATCTCGGCCTGAAGGCGAGAGAGGAGTTCCCGGACCTCCCGGTCCAGGTTGGACGACTTGATGGCCATGACCTCCTTGGCTTCTCTGTCACGGAAGATCTCCCGGCGGAAAGCGGGAAACTGGTTCCACGGGCTGGCTACAGGGTTCCGGATGGCTTCCTCGGCCGATACGGGAAAGACCAAAGGCTCCGACACCTCCGCCTTTTGCAGATATTCCTGAAACAGGCCGGCAAGGCTTTCCAACTGTTTGTAACCCTGCTCCAGGTCTTCCCCCTGAAAAAGGAGATCCACCTTGTTCAGAACGAAAGTAAAGTTGGGCCGGGCCTTCGGGACGCCTTCCAGGAATGCGTACAAGGCATGATCTGCGTACTTCTCCGGGGACGTGACAAAGACCAGGACGTCCAGGTGCTCGAGGAAGCGGAGAACCCTCTCACGGTGTTCGCCCACGAGGCTGTCGAAATCCGGGAGATCGCACATGATGATCTGCCGGACCCCGTCCGCCTGATGGATGACCTCGTGCCACGGGACCGCGGTTTTCGTTAGAGCCCGGGGGAGTTCCACCCCCTCGTGCCGGTAGAGGAGCACGCGGTCCGTGTTCGGGCGCCGGTGGCTCGTGGAGGCGATTTCCGCGCCTGCGAGGGCGTTCATGACCGTGGATTTTCCAACGCCGGTCCCGCCCACGAGCCCTGCGACCAGCACCTGGTCCGAGAGAGCATCCAGCCGATCAAGGAGCTTCTGTGAAGAGGCGAGCAGGGCCTGTCTTTCTTCGGGGGTGAGCGCGGGAAACAGGCCTTCTGTTAGGAACCCCCGTATCTCGAGGATTTCCTTCCTCATCCGTTGCGTTGGCACTTCCATGGCGATCCCTGTGTACACATGCATGACTGAGGTGAAATGGACTCAGGATATTGCGAGGAACGAAGTGGGGAGGGAACCCACCAGCTTACGAGGATTCCTTCTCCCTTGAGAGGGTGTCGAAAAACGAGTATGTAGAGATTCGCTGACGGTCTTTGCACCACTTTGGTATTTTGTCCTCCGGAGGAAGATTTTGTGTTCAACAAAGGCGAAACAGGCAGAACATGGCCATGAGGGCGTTTCCTTGACGGTAAATCAAGACAAAAGACCCAAAAAGTCGCCCATCTTGGTCTCTCTCCAGGCGGATTGCCACGCCAAGGTTGTAGGCCACGCAATGCAGAGCAAACTCGAGCCGGGCTTGCTTGAGTCCGCGTCGGTGGAACCTTCTCAGGCCTTGACGATGAATCAATACCGAAAAGACAGGCTCGACCATCCCCGCACGTCTGCGATAATGCCCACGGGCTTTGGGGTGTTGGAGCACCTCAGCCATAGCTTCCTTCAACGGTTCGTCTTCGTAGCGGTTCACCGTGCGACCGCGGCTCGATTCTGTACACTTCTCTCGCAGAGCACAACCCAGACAATGCTTCCCCCGATAGCGATGGAACTTTCTCCCTTCGGCATCTTGTTCGAAACTCTGGCAGATCAATCGTTCGCCGGCGGGACAAAGATACGTATCGGTTTTCTCATCATAGAGGAAATCGCCCTTGGGAAACTTGCCCTTCCGAGAGCCCTTTTTCCAACGGCCTTTGCCCTCCACGTTGCCCGATGGACAGAGCAGATCCAGGTCCAAGGCTACGGCCAAACCCAACACGTCGAAGCTCGAGTAGCCGGCATCCAAGAGCACCCGCGAGGGGAGGGAGCCAAAAATCTCCTCGTGCTGCTCCAGCATCGGTTTGACCACTGCGGTCTCGCTCGACGGATGCAACGACTGGCCTACGATGAGCCGTTGTTCGTTGACCAGGGCCGAAGGTTTGTACGAGGCACGATGTGTCTTGTCTTTCTTGGGCTGCACAACCGCCTCGGGCTCGGTGATGCA
>RCNC010001553.1_pt1 | contig 15488 bp, 10 predicted proteins | sample 2041301 | NCBI WGS metagenome assembly RCNC01 (sample SAMN09708231, study PRJNA481090) | Marine sediment metagenome, whole genome shotgun sequencing project. | biome: marine sediment; feature: ocean; material: sediment; isolation source: Sewage treatment plant 13A marine sediment (STP13A) ... | reverse complement strand
AATATAATAGTGCCATTAAGTCTATTTCCTCCAATATTAAATTCCGATTTAATCCCCGTGAAGGCAATGATTTGTATATTGTTTACAACGAGGGAAGAAATACACAGCTGATTAGTGAAATACCCAGACTTCCAAATGTTTCAGGAAGGTCTATCATGGTGAAATACACTTATACTTTCAGATTGTAAGTAATATTAGTGGAAAGTTGAGAAATTAAAGTTGCATTTAAGCGATCACTCATTCAGTTCCACTTTTACCCTGATTAATCCACGGAAATCACCTTCTTTATAATTTAAAGCCTTATCCTCAGGATATTTATCATGGAGAAATGAAACCAGTTCTGTATTCATATTACCCGGATTCCCATGGCATTGTATACATAACCCATTCATTATCAGAGGCCGGTAGAAGTAAAAATAGGATTCATCTTCAAGATTGATTTTCTGGATAAACTCTGGTGGAAGTTCTTTTCCGTCATGTGTAAATTTCTCATAGTATTTCAATGCCACTTTTTCATATTTATCAGGTTCATTTAATGGGTTTCGATACTTAAATGAAGTTCGCTTTACCTCAACCGGATACTGTGAAGCGATTGTTAACATTTCTGTTAGTGGCAAAGCTCTGATATTACAGAATCGGGTAGCCTCTACGAGTCCTTCCCTCTTAATGGCTGCTGACAATTCAGAGCTGAGTGTTACCAGGAGCTTAGATGCCATATAGTTCCCAACCTCTCCAACCATGATGGCCTCAGATTCACTAGGTTCAGAAATCTCCTTATCCGATTGCATGCAAGATCCTAATAGAAAGGAAAGAAGTGTAATTCTTAAAAACAGGTACATTCTCTTGTTAATTGATTTTTGCACGTCAATTGTATGAAATAATGGACTTTTTCAAAGTTATAAGAAAAATAACTTTAATACAAGGACTTAAGAGCAAATGAAATGAATTAGTAATCAGCACCGGCCAGACTATTTTGACATGATTTCTGCCATTTCATTAATAATTCTTTGTATTCCGCCACAATATCCGGAAATTTAGAGGAAAGATCAGTATTTTCGCCTGGATCATCCAATAAATCATAGAGTTCGAAATTCTCTCCCTGATCACTGCTGTATGCTTTAAATTGATTGGTAGTCAGGGCTAATTGTTTTCCAGATTCAAAATAAATGGGTTTGTTCCTTTGATTTACATCACCAATCAATAGGGGCCATAATGATATACCATCAATGGGTTCCATTTCATCAGCTTTTTCAATATCCAGAATTTCCACAATAGTTGGAAAATAATCCAGTGTACTTGCAGGTATTTCAGTTGTCCTGCCCTCATCAACCATGAGAGGCCATTTGAGAATCCCTGGCACCCTGATGCCTCCCTCATATAATGACCTCTTTCTTCCCCTAAGCTTGCCTGCAGATCCAGGAAAATCCTGATTCTGCAACTTTCCTTCAGGACCATTATCACTGGTAAACCAGATCATTGTATTTTCGGAGGTTTTAAGGTTTTCCAGTTTAGCATTCAACCTTCCAATTTGCTCATCCATTGCCGTTATGCAACCGAAATAATTTTTCTCTTCATTGGAGTAACCGGCATATAAAGTTCTATGAAGACTATCTGCCAATACAGGAAGATGTGGTGCATGAAACCAGATAACAGCAAAGAAAGGCTTCTCTTCCCGAACTGATTTCTCAATAAATGGAATAACTCTGTCCATAATAATTTCCGAATCATCCCCTTCAAGGTTTTGAGTTACAAGCTCTCCTTGCTCATCCCAATAAAATGTGCCAAAGGGTTTCTCCCTATCTCTATTCCCCTGCCATCCTACAGGTGTTAACATAGGGTCATATGTTGGCAATTTGGCTTCAGTTGAGAAACAAACATCAAAACCATTTTCCCAGGGTGGAGCAAAATGCTCCAGGTGATCCTTCCCCCCTCGGTTTGAGTCCTTCATATCCCTGGATAAAGTTCCCAAATGCCATTTCCCAAAATGTCCGGTTACATAGCCTCTACTTTTCAATTTTTCAGAAAGTAATATCTCCTCTTGTGGAATGCAACCAACATTTGCCGAGAAAACCCCATACCTATATGGGTGTCTGCCTGTTAAACAACTACCTCGTGTGGGAGAACAAACCGGAGAGGATGAATAAAACCGATTAAATACCAATCCTTCGCTAGCCATTTTATCAATATTGGGAGTCTGAATGATAGCATTCCCATTATAGCCAGTATCTCCCCAGCCGAGATCATCAGCCATTATCAAAACAATATTGGGAGGATTTTCAGTAAAATACTCCTTATCTATAACTTTTTGATTTTGACAAGAAGCAAATACCAAAGAAATAATGATGATTAAGAGATTTATTTTTTTCATTGAATGTTACGAGTTAAAACTAATTCATCCAATCCAGGCCTGGCCAATTGTCAGAGGGAGCATTTTCCTGTACTTCACCCTGAGTACTTCGCCCTGAAACAATATAAGACTTTAGCAATTCTTTCATCTCATCAACAATTTCCGGATGTTTTTCAGCCACATTTTGTGTTTCCCCAATATCTGAATCCAGATCATACAGTTGAAGAGGTGGAAGTTTTAAATCTTTTGCTATTTCAGGTTTTGGATAGCTCCAACCACCAGAGCCCGGGCACATAATCAACTTCCATTTCCCTTTACGAATGGCAAAAGAGCCATTCACAGAGTGGTGTATCGTTGCTTCCCGTATCAAGATTTCAGATTCTCCATACAAGGCAGGTAAAAAACTAAAGCTATCTTCTCCGGCATTGTCTGGAAGTTGGATATTTAGTATTTCTGCACAGGTAGCCACCAAGTCAGTTAAACAGATAGTTTCATCAGAAGAAGTTCCTGGTATAATTTTCCCCGGCCAACTGGCCACAAAGGGAACTCTGTGACCTCCCTCATAAATATCGGATTTATGTCCCCTGTAAACCAGGCTGGGATTGTGCCCAAATTCATCCAACTCTTTGAAGTCAGCCTGAGGCGAACATCCATTATCACTGGTAAATATGAATAAAGTATTGTCAGAATATCCGTATTCTTCAAGTGCTTTATAAACCAGCTCAACCGTATGATCTACCTGCAAAACAAAATCTCCATAGGGATTTGTTCCACTCTTGCCTTTAAATTCATCTGTAGGCAATATGGGTGTGTGAGGAGCTGGCAAAGCAAAATAAAGAAAAAATGGTTTATCGTCTTTCTTTGATTTATGCCGTTTAATAAAATCAACAGCTTTTTGAGCTAAATGAGGCAATACATTTTCATGCTCAAAATCAGAACCGGTATGTCCCAATCGCCACCAGCCAAACTTAGAGCTATTCTGGGTAAACCGGTTTGGAAGGGATGTTACATGGTCATTTTCGATATAAACATAGGGAGGGATATCGAGTGAGGCTGTAATACCATAGAAATAATCAAATCCCCTAGTAACAGGGCCATTCAGTATTTTTTTTGAGAAGTCAATACTATCTGGAAATTCCTCCTGGTATTGCCAGCCCAAACCCAGGTGCCATTTTCCGATACAAGCAGTTTCATAGCCATTATTACTCAATAATGATCCTACTGTCAATCTATTCTCCTCTATCAATTCATTGTCCCAACTCCACAATACACCACTTTTAAGTTTTGAGCGCCAGGAATATCTTCCTGTCAATATCCCATACCTGGTTGGGGAGCAAACTGCAGAACCTGAATGCGCATCGGTAAAAATTATTCCTTCATCAGCAATTCTATCAATATTTGGTGTTTCCCAGGCTGCATTCATATTTATAGAAGAAACATCACCGGGTCCCATGTCATCAGCCAGGATATATACGATATTGGGATGACCCATATCCTGTTTTGCATCATTGATACATGAGGATAATCCTACAACGGCAATAATTAATATTAAGGTATTGATTATAAGTATTCTAAGGCAACTGACTCTCATAATTTCTTAATTTAGTGTCATGTTTGAAATAACAGGCCTGATCCTGTCCATATATTTTTCATAATTGTATCCAACTTCTGAGGGAGAGGGGCCTACCCAATTGCTTTTCTGGCCTTCAATACTTATTTTACCATCTTGATTGATAGTAACCAAGGCATACAATGGATCATTATAGGGACAGGTATATTTTATCCATGGATAGTTTTCATCAATGCTTGTACTATAACTGATATGCTTATAATCATCACCCACCCAGAAATAAGACATAGAGTTAATCTCCACATACCAGATATCATTTATTTGTATGGCTGTATCCATATGACTGTGACCATTGAAACATGCAAGGACTTTCCTTTCACCTACACTTTGATTTTCCTTTTCTAGAATAGACCGCACCTCGTTTGCATTTTCAATTCCCCATTCATCTTCCATGCTTTGGTGTGAAAATATAATACATGGCAAATCAGTCTGTGAGAGATCTCTAGTAAGCCAATTTCTCTGTTCCTTTCCAAGATACCTGGCATATCCTTCCTGGGCAGACTCGGGTGAATCATTGCCATCCAAAACAATAAAATGAAAGCCATTGTTGTCAAAAGAATAATATTTTGATGGCATCTTCCAATATAAAACAGTCTCTTCGCGGGAAAATCCACCATCCATATCATGATTCCCCAATACATGATAATTAGGGCCTTCAAAAGAATTCCAAATATTCATAAAAGTGTCATTGTAGGTATAAGGTCTGCAAAAATCTCCCAATTGTATTGTAAAATCAACCTGCTTTTGATTCATGTCATTTATGAATTTTGAAAGCCTTTCATCTGCATCATGCATAAGGTCTTTATGCACATCTGTACAAATTCCAAAAGAAACAGAGTTTTTGGCTGTCTGATTTGAACACGATATGAATCCAAACGCCAGGAGAATTGAGAGACTTCCAAAAATAATATGGAACCTGTTTATTTTCATTGAGATCCAGCTATTTGGTTAGCAAAAACAATAGAGACTATTCCTTGGGTTCAATTATGTTTTTTAATTGATAGACTATGAGAATATCAACTAGTCCAAATATCAGTAAGGCCACTCCAATCCATATAATGAGGGCTTTTGTAGATAATTCAGGATGGAAAATTACCAGAATACCTAAAATCAGGAATAGTAAACCAACAAATAAAGATTTGCCCCATGAATCAATTCCACCATTTTTCATGTCAAGGGAGACAGATATTCTAATAACTCCTTCAATAATTATCCATACACCTACCATGATAGCCAGGATAGTCATAGAGAGGGATGGAATCAGGATCAAAATAAGCCCAAAGACTACACTCAGTGCACCTTCAATAAGGGGAAAAACTGTACCCTTTTCACCTTTTGTCCGCTTTGAGATAGCAGAAAAAAGAACAAATGCTCCTGTTAGAAGTGCTGCAATACCAAAAATAACTGTTATGGTTTTTACTACCTGAATAGGATAAATTATCAACAAAAGTCCAACTATTGCAAAGATTACACCTTTCGTAATGCCTACAGAAAATGAGTTTGTCTTCATAAATAAAATTTTAGTTGTTATATAAATTTTTAATATCTATTTGTTCATCAATCACTTAGGCATTAGATTTTTATTTCCAGATAAAATCACCCGTATTTACCTGCCAATCATTTCCAAAATAACCTGCCATACTTATACCACTTTTTCCATTTTCAATAAATTCTGAGGATAATATAAGGCAATCAGGGAAGCCATTTCCAGGCAACAAATAAGGAAGATTGGTTAGCAGCATGGCTCCGGAAATTCCTGTTCCGGCAACTACCCCAACACTGGCTATTTCACTGTCATTTCTGGGATATGTAAAAAGAATACCCAGATCATTAGCTTTAACTGACTGAGAACCAACCTTAATTAGTTTCTTTGTCACTTTTATCGGGCATTCATCAAGAAGCATCTCCCATGCCTTATTCGTACTTTCATTTCCATAAAGAATAACATTTCTATCAGGATATTTGGCAGGATCAAAATCTGTATCCAGAATAATATCAATGGAACCATTTCCCTGGTACCAGAATGTTTCTGCATCGTATCTGGCTTTTTCCATGGCCCATTTATCCTCGGTCTTATTCCCCTGTGTACCCAGAACAAATACCATGTTGTGATTGAATGCATCCTTAAATGTGCCATTTCTGTGTGGCCCTTTATCCCTGTACGAAGGTTTACTGATCAACTCCCATTTATTATTTTGCCAATTCAACCATATCTCATCCTTAATTAATTTCTCTTTTTCAATCTTCAATTCTACTCCATCCAATGAAATCATTACACTTTTTTCTCTATCTACCTGTACCAGATCCAGACCCAGGATCGAAACATTTTCTGTATTTCCAAAAAACAAATTTCTTCCAGGGTCAAACTGAATATCTGCCGAGCTTATTTCCAGTGGTTTAATTTGTGAGTGAATAGTTAACCAGTTGGAACTTGAAGATACACCCGGATTTGCAGTACTAAAATCAATTTTCCGAATCCTCTCTTTTCCAGGCAAGGAATGCTGGGCAAAAAAGTCAAACATGGGCTGCCAATCCACACAATCGGTCCCTGGTTCTTCAGATACATCCCACCAATGTCCGGCACCTGGTTGTTCGTGGTACATAAAGTCATGATGAAAAGTCTCAAGGTGCTCTACCATCAGCCTGGCTTGGCCCACCGGAACACTTCTGTCTTCATCGCCATGAATTATATAAACCCCCTGATGTTTATAATTTTGCTCCAGCTCAAAGGTTTTTAGTGGAAGTTCTGCTCTGCTAAGCATATATCCCATTTTAGAAGTATCCTTGTCAATCCCCCCCATCGTGTAAGACCACCAGCTTATCCAACCAGCACTTGGGCCAATTGCCGCAAACTTATCGGGGTAGGTTGCCCCTAGTATCCAGGATCCATGTCCTCCCATTGAATGACCTGTAAGGTAAACACGTTCAGGATCATACCCCAAAGATCCTTTTGCTATTTTCAATACTTCCAATGCATCAATTCTTCCCCAATCTTCCCAGTCGTATCCGTAGGGTCGTCGATTGGTAGGGCTAACTATATTTGCCCAGCTTTTGTGGTTATAAGAGCCAGCCTGGTTTATAGCTTCCACATTGGCACCATGAACAGAAAGCACAAGAGCAGGACTTTCCGGTATTTTCTTATCATTAACCGGGTTGACAGCAAAATATTGAACACTGTTGTCAATGGAGCTTCTGAAAGTTCTTTTGTGTGTATCTCCCTGATCAAGAACCCGTAAAAATATACTATCAGCAACGATTGGTCTTGCTAAAGGCACATCGGAATCATGTAACTCAAGGCGTATACCAAGTTTCCCTTTATGAGGAATCGCAGGTGCTGAAATATTAAAGGCCACTTTACGGATGCTATAAGGCTGAATTATTGGAACAGAATATTTTGTCTTTTCAAGACCATCACCACTGGTAGAAATCAATAGGTTTTTTTGTGGTTTGTCCCCGGTATTTATAATAACCACCGCTCCCCATGAATCCAGAGACTCTCCAACGATCAAATCAGGCAAGGTATTATCTTTCACATTCAATAGAAGCTCTGATTCAGGCTCATGGAAGACAAGCTTCAACCTCCCTCTGGTAATATAAAATAAGAAATGATTCTTCCCTTTCCTTAGTTTCACAGGTAAGAGTGAAAAATTGAATTTTGGTTCCCAATCTTCATATTTTTCCTTCGACTGGTACTTATTTCCCATTCTGGGTACCCCATTTATATATACCATATTGTGCCCCATACCTTCCAGGAGTACTACTTTTTCATCTTTGCTTTCAACCGATATGTAAATCCAGGCCCCACTCAGTTCCCTCCCCTTAAACCAACCTTCCTCATCAACGGATATTGTCTCCCAGGCAATTGTAGTATCATTAAACACAACCTTCTCTCCTAACTGAGGTTCCTCCCATGTTTTGTCCAATATACTCCCTTCGACTGGGTCAATAGTAAATGATTTCCGCATATAGGACCTGGGAACAGGAATCAACTTTCCTCGCTGAATTATCATTGCCCCTTCTTGAAATTCTGGTTGCCCATACGAAGTCTCTGTTAATAATAAGGCAAATACTATTACCAGGCCTGTTGTCAATAGTATTCTATTTAAGTTTTTAATTTTCACAATAGGTTTCTAAAATATGAATATCAATAAACACCTTCTCTAAACATTGTTTAAAGATACTGGTTATTGCAAACTATTTTCCTCAATAGCTTTCACAAATTTTTCTTTTACTGATTCACTCAACTTCGCAAGATTTTCCCAGTCTTTATTCCCATAAACTCCGGCTTTTTCATATTCAAATGGAACAAACCCAATTTTCTTAATAGCTTTTGTCCGGTGAAAATGAAAATCGTAACTTTCTGCATCAATGAACAAAGGATCTTCAATTAATGAATGTTGATCTTTACCTGTCTTTTTCCATTTTTTAAAGTCGCTTCCAGCAAATTCAATCTCCGGGCTTTCTGTATTCCAATACAGATTGCTATCTATGGTTACTTCAATTTTATCCCATGGCCCCTGGAAGAGTACCCCTTTTTCATAATACACAATATTTTTGTCGAAAGTAAAGGAAAGATGATCTTCCACCCGAGTTGCCTGGACCTGATATTTATGGCTAAAAGCAAGAATATTATTCCTGATTACATTTTCCTTACCGTAATGTTGATGGAAACCACCTGTTTTGGTGTTGTGGACCAGATTATTCTCCATATGGATATAACTGGATCCCTCATCTGTATATAATCCCCAGCCACCATATGAGAATGCCCAAACATGGTGTATGTGGTTATTATTCACCTGGGTACCTTCGGATGGGCCCAGGGTATATACTCCAGACATATCACTTAAAACTCCCCATCCAAGGTGATGAATGTGATTGAATAAGATCTTGTTCCTTTTTGCCGGACTGAAATCATATCCCCATCTCCAACCAACCGAAACACCTGTATATCGAAAATCACCTATATCATTATGGATAACCTCATTATCACCACTATGACCAATCCAAACACCCACTGCAGGAGGAAAGATAAGTCCTCCAGATTGAATTATGTTATTGTGAAGCTTAATGGAATTTGTTTTTTCATTAGTATTGCCACGAATGATAGTTTCCCCAATTCTTATACCACCAGCTCCCAAATCTTTCAGATAACACATTTCTACTTTCGAGTCTGTACATCCGCGACGAAACCAGATGCCATACCCTCCAGTATGCTGTATCTCACATTCTTCAATTGAAATGTTTCTGGCTCCATCTATTTGTACAACAGCCTCAATTGTTGATGCTGCCTGGTATGGTTCAAAGCCTTCATCAGGCATGTAATATGCAGCATACTTAAAACTTAAACCTCTGAATATTATATTTTCTACAAATTCACCTGATTCAGGCCTCCCTTGCAGGATTATAAACTTTTCAATTACAGGAGCAATGGCTTCCACTTTTTCAGGATCTTCCCCGGGGAGTGGTAAATATGATAAATATCCTAAGCTATCGAGATACCATTCTCCAGGTTCATCAAGGGCTTCCCGATAGTTTTCAAGTATAAATCGTTGATCTGGCTTCCATTGATTCCAGGGTTTCATTCCCGTACCGGAGGTATAAATCATAGAATTTCCGATGTCTAAAGACTCAAATTTTCGTTTTGTAATATTCCATTTATGATAAACAGTCATCACTACTTCATTAAATACTGATGGAGGCAATCCTGAGACCTCATCTAAAACGACCTCATCTATCTCAACTACTTGTTCAGCTCTTTCAGGCGCCCTGCCAGTACCTTGCTTCCATATATTTTCAACAACAGCTTTCATATTAAAGTATCCCTTATTGGGGCTTTTGGCCCTAACTGATCTTCTATTATTAATATATAGTTGCTCAAAACGCCAATTCCAATAAACTACCTCAGGTATTCTTACCTTCCAGGTTCCATCAGGCTGGGCTTTAAATCCTTCAATTCTTTTACCACCAGAAATTACTGGATTGCAGCCTTGCTCAGCCATATAAAGTATAGGACTGCCATCCAATCCACCATCTAGAGGGCCTAAGATCAAAGGTTCACTGAGATAATGGATTCCATTTTTGAAGATAATCTTTACGGTATCTTTTATTAAGCCATTTTGCTTCATTTCCCGCACAATATCTCTTGCTTTATTCACACTAGCTAAAGGTTTTTGGCTGGTTCCATCCCAACCATCATTTCCATCGGGTGAAATATAAATTCTAATTCCCTGTCCGAAATGTGTGAGGGGAATCAATAGAAATAGAGCAATAAAAATTATAATCTGACGCATACTTTTTTAATTATTGAAATACTTTTATTTATCTTTTCATGAGAGCATTTATATTTACAAAAGTAAATTGAGACATGATAGCCAAAAACGATTATAGTCTTCCCAGAAAACAAAATTACATCCCCAATGAGGGGCTGGATCCGACATATAGGCCATCACCTTCCCTTTACCAATAGGACCATAGCAAAGTAGAGGATCACTTGTTTCTTTTACTTGTAATATAGTTGCAAAACCCTCTCTTGAGCTAACTTTATTATAACCTAATATGGGAAGGAATGTATTCCAATCAATCTCTGAAAAAGCCGAACCTTTTTCAACTACTTTTGCATAATACCCTTCTGTGCTCTCAATTAGATCTTCATAATCAAGACACTGAACCGGAAGTATCTCCTTTAGCCCAGTGCGGTTCCATCCTCCTTTACCCATTTCACCTGTAAACGAAAGCCAACCTCCGAGAAACAAAACACTTTTTCCCTCTTTAACTGCCTCAACAGTAAGCCTTATACGATCAGGGAAAGTGAGTACACCTCTTCCAAATTTCTTTCGATCAAAAAAGTCCGGAGCCAACTGAAACAACTTTGCTTCCACATCACTAAATATAATAACATCATTCGCTTGAAGAATTTTTTCATATTCTCCCGGTCCCAAATTATAGAATTCCCATGAAGGAACAGAAGTCACCTGATGCTCACCAGAAGATTCCAGTGCCTCTTTTAACCATTTGCCATAATTAAATATTTCCAGGCCTTTGTGTGTATAATTAAAAGGTGTTTCTGCAAAAACAGGTCCTGTTAAGACAGCCCAATCTCCAACGTAATAAATATTTGCCATTTTATTTTCTGATTGACTTATATAAATTTGCAATAATTAAGATCTACTTTTTTTAATCTCGCCTGGCGATTTCAATCATTTTTCTGATATTTTCAGATGGGGTCTCGGCAGGAATAGCACACCCAGCATTGATTATTATCCTAGGTGAATCTTTATAAACCCGAAGAAGCTTAATAGTTTCTCTTTCAACATCACCCACCTTCCCCATTGCCAGAATACCTGAGGGATCAATGTTACCAATGAATGTAATTTTATCACTACATGTTTTGAATATTTCCTGAATGTTTGTTTTATAATCCAGCTCCAGAGCATCTGTTCCTGTATAGAGCATATCCTCAAGAATAGAGTCAGTGTTTCCACAAATATGAAGGCAATATGGGAGATTCTCCTTATGGGCTTTTTCGACTATCCTCTTTTCATAGGGAAATGCATACTTTTTATACATTTCTGGTGAGATCATTTCAGGGCCAGCCGGGCTATCTCCATTAGATACCATATCGACTCCTGTTTCCGACATTAAATTAATAAATTGAAGAGTGATATCTGTACAGTAATCTAATAACTGAGAAATAAAATCATTATCAGTGATTAAATCCATCATCCAATCTGCCGGACCTCGCACCATGCTGGCAAGAGAAAATGGTGCCTGATCACAGTTCCCTCTCACAAATATCTCATCCCCAAAATACTTCTTTATTATCCGACAGGCCTCAAGCCAAATTTGAATTCTTTCATTCTTTGAAATATCAACTGGTTTAAGGCTTTCCACATCCTCAAGCGATTTTAATTTTACTCCATATGTCCTGGCAGGCTCATTCTCAGGATAGTCTACCGGAACCCCTAATGATGCAGCCAAACTTGTTGTATCGATGTCAACCAGTATACCATCATACTGGTATTCTTCTATTGCCTGTATATGGGCCTTTGCAATATTCTCAGGAGATTCCCTATATTCTTTTTGGGTAAAGCCGGCTTCCCTGGCTGCAAGCAAAAAGTTGTGCAACATTACTGGCCTTTTATCAGGCCATTCACCCTTTAGTACATTTTGAATTCTCTGGAAGCCATTCATATCATTCTAAGCGTTTCAATTACTTCCGGTCAAATTTATTTCACAATTACTTCATCGACGAATAACCATGCCTTTCCACCGGCACCATGGTGCCATGGTGGACACACCCCTATGTTCTTTGCTTCAACCTTTATATATTTAACAGGTTGATTTGCAAATTGAAGTCCAAACTCATGAAACATTACTTTATCAGTCTTTAAAGGAATATCATGGTCCACAATTCCAATTTGATTCCATGAATTCCCATCCAATGAAATGGAATAATGAACCTGTTGAGGAAGGAAGACCCATGAACCCGGGTCATGCAAATACCTTGATGACAAATATCCAATATTCATCTCCTCACCCAGGTCTATCATTGCTTTAAAATCCACTCCCTCATATCCTTGCCAGGCTGGATGGCCAACCTCCAAAAGACCATGTTCCCCATCCGTTAAACCAGACTTTCCATTCCCAGGGTATTTCGGACTCCATTCGGTAAGCATTTTTACATTCTTTCCTTTCCCTTTATGATCTGTTCTAGTAGGAGGTAAAACTTTTTTTTCTTTACCCCAATTTTCTTTATCAATGTCCATTGGGTCATCAATAGCTAACATATAGTCTTTCAATTTCTCTGTTAACTTATTCAAGATTGGGGAATACTTTTCATCATCAGCCAGGTTGTTAATTTCCAAGGGGTCAATATTTAAATTGAACAATTGGGTAGTATCCTCATTTCCCACATTGTATTTAATTAATTTCCAATTTTCGGCAGTACGGATTCCTCTCTGAAGATTCAGATAAGCATAAAACACATCATCTCGTACTACTGATTTTTGATTTTTAATCAATGGCAATAAGCTAATTCCTTCGATAGATTGGGGTTGTGAAATCCTGGCAATGTCACATAAAGTCGGGAAAATATCATTTAGATAACACAAAGCTTCTGTTTTTTTGCTTTCAGGAATACCAGGACCTGCCATAATCAACGGAACCCTGATGCTGTGTTCGTATAAATTTTGCTTCCCCATTAATCCATGTTGTCCAACAGCCAGGCCATTATCACCAGCAAAAACAATGATTGTATTGCTTGATCTGCCAGATTTTTCGAGGGCATCCAGAATTCTTCCAATTTGTGCATCAAGGTGACTTATCATGGCATAATATGCCCCTAAATGATCCTTAACAATCTGAGGAGTACGAGGCCATGGTGCCAATTTTTCATCCCGAATGCGCAATTCCCCATTGTCAAAGGGGTGTATTGGGAGAAAATTCTCAGGAACTCTGATTTGGGCAGGTGGATAAAGGTCTTCAAATTCTTGAGGAGCCATCCTGGGGTCATGTGGGGCTGTAAACGAAACGTATAAAAAGAAAGGAGCCTCTTCAGAGTATTCATCGAGAAAATTAACCGCCTCATTGGCAAATAATTCGCTTGAAAATTCCTTCGCAAAATATTTATTCTCCTCAGGATATTCACCAGTTGAATCAAAGTCAAAGACAGGAACCTTAAGATGGTCACTCATTCCACCAAAAAAGATTTTTCCTCCATCGGTAAACGCTCTGGAATATGAAGTTTTGCCATTATGCCATTTACCTGTTCCAAATGTTGAATAGCCATCATTTTTAAAAACCTCTGGCATCATTTTATGGTCAATTGGAATATTTGCACCTTGCCTTTCCAGGTGGAACAGAGTTTTACCTGTCATTAACATTGCACGGCTAGGCATACATACAGCACCACTGGTTCCTCCCATGATATGGGTGTGGGTAAAACTCAATCCCTTTTCAGCCAAACGATCCATATTGGGGGTTTGAACATCATTATATCCCCAGGCATTGATGGTACTGAACCGTTGGTCATCTGTAAAAAGAAAAAGAATGTTGGGACTCTGAGCTTCTGGCTCTGGAGCAGCACATCCTGATAAAAGAAAAACAGGTATGCCAAAAGTCAAAATATTCTTTAATAAACTTTTAATAATCATAATATCAAGAAATTATTTTAACACCTCTTTTTCAAGTTCCTCCAGGGATTTCCCTTTGGTTTCTGTTAGGTATTTCCTGAAGAAAAAGAAGCTGTAAAAAGTTATAAGAGCATAAACTCCAAAAATATATCCAATTCCTTTTCCATCACTGAACTGGCCTACAATTACAGGAAATAGGAATGCTAAAAGTGCGTTAAAAAACCAATGCGAAAAAGAACCGATTGAGGTACCACGTGCACGAATATTGTTCGGGAACATTTCCGCCAGGATAACCCAAATAACTGCACCCTGAGAAGAAGCAAAAAAGGCGATGAATCCTATCAGAGTAATCAACAATATGTTTCCTGTAAAATGATCGTTAAAAAATGCCCATGAAAAAATAGCCAGAAATACGGACATCCCTATCGAACCTATCAGCAGCAACTTCTTTCTACCAATCACATCGATAAATCGCATAGCCACAAGGGTGAAAATTAAATTGATAAATCCGATAATTACAGTTTGTCCTATGGCAGAACTGGTGGATATCCCAGTAGCCCTAAAAATATCGGTAGCATAATACATAATGATATTTATACCCGTAAACTGATTGAAAAAACCTACCGAAATCCCAATCAAAACTAAACCCAAATAAGGTTTCTTGAAGAGGTAAATATTTTTAGATACTACCTCATTATCAATTGATTCAACAATATCTTCCAAAACCTGATCAACATTGCCCTGATTTAAATCCTCCAAAACTTTTTTTGCAGCATTTACCTCACCATTTCTTACAAGCCAGCGCGGACTTCTTTGAACAAAAAATAAGAGAACAAAGAATGCCAAAGAAGGAATTGCTTCTGAAGCAAACATCCACCGCCAATTATTTTGACCTGTATTCAACAACAAATAATCTGAAAAAAAGGCAACCAGAACACCTATTACAATGGCTAGCTGAAAAGTCATCGTTAAACGTCCTCTGTATTGAGGTGGGGAAATTTCTGAAATATACATGGGGGAAAGAACCGATGACCCGCCAATTGCCAAACCACCCAGGAACCTGTAAACAACAAACCAGGAAAAGTTATTTGAAAGGCCAGTACCCAAAGCCGAAACCAGAAATAACAATGCTAAAAATCGTAACATTGTTCTTCTACCAAAATAATCACTGGGCCGACCGATAAATAATGCTCCTACTACTGATCCAATAAGAGCAGAGCTAACCGCCCACCCCCGCATGGCTGATGAAAGATCAAAATAATCCGTAAAAAAAGGCATTGCCCCGTTAATTACAGCGGTATCAAAACCAAATAGAAATCCGCCAAGTGCGGCTACAAAAACATACAGAAATATCGTTTTCATTTTCATTAAATAGGTTCTA
>RCNC010001552.1_pt1 | contig 15489 bp, 13 predicted proteins | sample 2041301 | NCBI WGS metagenome assembly RCNC01 (sample SAMN09708231, study PRJNA481090) | Marine sediment metagenome, whole genome shotgun sequencing project. | biome: marine sediment; feature: ocean; material: sediment; isolation source: Sewage treatment plant 13A marine sediment (STP13A) ... | reverse complement strand
TTTGAATATCGAATTTCGAACAAGGAATATCGAATTTCGAAGTTTCTCCCTATAAGAATTATTGATTAAATCGGATCTTTTACGTCAGTGTAGTTTGAAAAGCCTGTTAAGAATTTTTGAAAATCCCTTTTTGAATATGGAATTTCGAACAAGGAATATCGAATTTCGAAGTTTCTCCCTATAAGAATTATTGATTAAATCGTGGCGCTGCACGCAGCAATAATGAACGAAGCAACGGAAGTGCGTTCGGACTGAAAGGGAGAACAAGCATGAAGTTGCGATAGTGAATGGTGCGAAGCAACTGCGAAGCACATCACGAATACTTAAACCAATAGAAGAGGGATGAGTAATTGCCTTGTGCAGTGAAAGCGGTTTTTGGTTCTTTTTGGCGCGTCAAAAAAGAACAAAAAAGATTATTTCACGACGATTTCTTCTAAAAAAAAGCACTCTGCATCAAGGCAAAAGGACAAAGAATAATATCTTACGCCCCTTCGTTTAGCAAAAAAAGAATGCTTGTAAAAGATTAAAAACACACCCCTGTTCTCCTTAGGTCGAACTACCCCTCTCAAGAGGGGAACGCCTCACAACTCCATTAGTTATTTAATCCCGGCTTTAAGAAACTTCTCACATCTAACATCTCCCTTCTCACTTAACCCTTAGCCCTTAGCCCTTAACCCTTAAACGGGGAGCGCCTCACAACTCCATTAGTTATTTACTTGAGTAAGCGTTCACGAGGTTCCGAAACCCTCACTCAAACGCTCACTTCTCACATCTCACTTCTGCCTTCTCACTTAAAACTTAACCCTTAAAACTTAATACTTAATCAAGGATATCCGTCAACCTACTAAACTCCCCTTTCGGATCCTTATTCTCATAAAGAATCCGATAAATTGTATCGATAATAGGAGTTTCGGCCTTGTTTTTTTGATTGATCAGATACGCACTTTTGGTAGCATAATATCCTTCAGCTACCATGCTCATTTCAAACATCGCCGACTTCACTGTATATCCTTTACCGATCATATTACCGAACATCCGATTACGGCTAAATACAGAATAACCCGTTACCAAAAGATCTCCCAGGTAAGCTGAATTATTGATATTGCGCTTCATCTTATGAACCTTTTTGATAAAACGCTTCATTTCTCTGATAGCGTTAGACATCAAAACCGCCTGAAAGTTATCTCCATAGCCCAAACCATGAGCCATACCTGCTGCTACCGCAAAAATATTCTTAAGCATTGCTGCGTATTCTGTTCCGATAATATCGTCAGATATCTTGGTTTTGATATACCTGCTGGCCAGTTTATCGGCTATCACCTCTGCCTTTTTATCATCCTGACAAGCGATGGTAAGATAAGAAAGTCGTTCCATGGCCACCTCTTCAGCATGACAAGGGCCCGTGATTACGCCAATGTTTTCCAATGGAACTTTCATTTTTTCGTGAAAATGCTCTCCTACGATAAGTCCAGATTCAGGAACGATTCCTTTAATCGCAGAAAAAATGACCTTGTTTGTCAAAGGCACCGTGATCTTATTCAACTCAGCCTGTACAAAGGCTGAAGGAACAGCGAAAATGAGATAGTCTGCATATTCGATCATCTCATTAATGTCTTCTGAAAAAAACAATTTATTCGGGTCAAAATAGGCCGAACTTATGTAGTTGGGATTGTGATTGTTCAATTTGATATGTTCAATGATATAGTGGCTGCGCATGTACCAGCCAACCTCATTCATATTCTCGCATAACATTTTGACAATAGCCGTTGCCCAGCTTCCTCCACCTATTACCGCAATTTTCTTTTTTGATCGCATAAATTCACTAATGTATTCCTCAAAAGTAGTAAAATTTAAACAACCGGGAACGATAGGTTTTGATTATTAAATTCTCTAAATTTGTTAGTGATTCATCCCTAAATACTCGTGCAATGAGTGAGACTGACAAAAATAAAGATGCCAAAAAAGACCTTAAGAACGATCTCAAAGAAGGCGCTAAAAAATTAAAGGATAAAGCCAAGGAAATCGTCAAAGATATTGATGAAAGCACCCAGGAATTTCAGGAAGAAGCCAAGTCTGCTGCTTCTGAATTTACAGAAGGGGCAAAAGATGCTTATGAGCAGATTACTTCAGAACAGAGAAGTAAAAGAATTGTTGCGGGTATTGTAGCCATTTTATTCGGTTATCTTGGTATCCATAAATTTATTCTTGGTTATCAAAAAGAAGGCATTATCATGTTGGTGGTCAGTTTGCTTAGTTTTGGATTCCTTGCGTTAGTAGTGGGGTTGGTAGGCCTTATAGAAGGTATTATCTACCTTAGCAAATCTGATGAAGACTTCTTTCAAACCTACCAAATTGGTAGTAAACCCTGGTTTTAAATGGAAATAGTTGATGAAATGGGGGGCAAACTTCTCCCTCCCGCGGAAAATAAAAGAATACTGGCCGGAGTGCTAGGCATCGTTTTTGGGGCCTTTGGCGCCCATAAATTCGTTTTGGGTTACCAGAATGAAGGGCTGATTATGTTGCTTGTTACTATACTCACTTGTGGGATCGGAGCAGGACTTACCGGATTGGTCGGGCTGATTGAAGGCATTGTTTATCTCACCAAGTCAGACGAAGAATTTTACTTTCTCTACCAGGAAAATAAAAAATCCTGGTTCTAAGATCCGTTTTTTTCGTGATTTAATTTCCGCTCCAACTCGGCCTGGAACTCCTCCATAACCGGTTTTACAGTGCTCTCAGGAATGTCGGAAACACGAATATACATTAGTCCGTCAATGGCATTGTTGAATTTCGGATCTACATTGAAAGCCACAAGTCGGGCATTTTGTTTGACATACTTTTTCATCAAAACCGGCAGTCTGAGATCACCCGGTTCTATCTCGTCTATAATCTTATCGAATTTATTCATATCGGCCTTTATTGAGTCGAAAACAAAATCCTTGTCTGCCACCTTCAGTTTGACCTTATATTCCTTTTTAGGAGATACGTATTGAGCAATAAAGGGATCGTAATAATGAGACTTCATAAACTCGATCATAAGCGATTTAGAAAAATTGGAAAATTTATTACTAATGCTTACCCCTCCCATTAAGTATTTGTATTCCGGATACCTGAGCGTCACATGGACGATTCCTTTCCATAGCAAAAATAAAGGCATAGGTCTTTGTTGATAGGATTTTACAATAAAGGCCCTTCCCATTTCTATGGTTGACTCCATCATATCATAAAGTTCAGTTTCTATTTTAAACAATTCGTTCACATAAAAACCATGTATGCCGTATTTTTTGAAAATATCTTTACCGAGCCCCATACGATATGCCCCAACCAATTGTTTGTTGTCATCATCCCAAAGAAAAAGGTGTTTGTAAAACTTATCAAATTTGTCAAGATCCAATGACTTATTCGTGCCCTCTCCCACATCTCTAAAGGCCAACTCTCGCAAACGGCCAATCTCTGTAAGCGTATTCGGAATACATTTAGCATCCGCCAAATAGATCCGGTAGCTCCTACTCGTAAAAAGCAAAGAATCATTGCCGTCAAGTACTTTTAATTCATTGATAATACGTTCAGAATCAACGGAATCTATTATCTTTTTTGCCGATTTGGCAAACTTAAAATTCTTCGCCTTAATAAAGGAGGTTTCCTTTTCAAACGGATTTGCCAGCATATAGGTTTTTTTCCTTAAGTACTGATGAAACTCTTCCAGGCTTTTGAAATCATTTTGTTCTTTGACGCCTATAGGTTTTCCAATCCTTACTTTGATCAACCTTTTCTTTTGCGAAAGCAATTCTGAAGGCAATTTGGCAGTTCTAAAAATAGGATTCAACCTCGATAAAAAATAAAATAAATTACTGTTCTTGGCATGAAAATAAATGGGTATCACCGGTACGTTTGCTTTCTTAATAATCTTGATAGCACCTTCCTCCCAGGGTTTATCCACTACCAGCTTTCCGTCCTTAAAAGTCGACACTTCACCAGCCGGAAAAATCCCCAAAGGGTAGCCCTTACTTAAATGAACTAAGGCATTTTTTATACCTGTAATACTCGATTTTGCATCCTTGTGTTCTTCAAAGGGATTCACCGGCATCACGTATTTCTTTAAAGGGACGATACGGTGCAGCAAAAAGTTCGCAATGATTTTATAATCGGGCCTGCGTTCCAATAATAGTTTTAACAACAAAATACCGTCTATTCCACCTAAGGGGTGATTGGAAACTGTTATAAAGGAACCTTCTTTTGGAATTCTGGCCAGGTCTTTATCAGGTATTTGAAAATGGATCTGAAAATCACCCAAGATACCATCGAGAAATTCTAAATCTTCCTTATGCTTATGCCTTTCATAGATTCGATTAAGTTTCGAAATCCTTAAAGCCTTTAAAAGTATCCATCCAAAAAAAGTGCCTAACCATCCGAACCTGTCGAGATTGATAACTTTTGCTATTTCCTTGGAACTGACCAGGCTCATCTGTAAATTACGCTTTTACAATTACTTGAACAGTTTCTCTGCTCCTTTGCTTTAAAAGTACTTCTTTATCTTTTTCCAGCAGTTCAACCACGTCTTCATTGAAGTGCCTGATAGTATATAAGCTAAGGTTTTCATTGTATTTTACCTTGTATTTTGGCATCAGTGCTGCCAATAATGGCTCAAAATTATTAAAATTATCTTCAACGCAAAGAGAAAAACTGATGGCAGAGTTTTGTATCAGGTTTACTTTGATTTTAAATTCGTGCATAAGCCTGAATATCTCGCTGATGTCTTCTTCCATCACAAAATGGAATTCCTTATCGGAAACAGAGATCAAAATTTGCTGTTTCTTAACGATAAAACAAGGAATTTGTGGCACTATTTCCAGTTCACTGCCCACATAGGTTCCTTGCAAGTCAGGGTTTAAAAATGACCTCACCCTTAGCGGAATTCTTTTTCTTTGTAAGGGTTGTAAGGTTTTCGGATGAATCACAGAAGCCCCGTAAAATGCCATTTCAATCGCCTCCTTATACGAAATTTGTTCAATTAAGGTGGTTTGTTCAAATTCGCGGGGGTCGGCGTTAAGTACCCCGGGAACATCCTTAAAAATAGAAACTACTTCGGCATTTAAGCAATAAGCAAAAATCCCTGCCGTATAATCTGAACCTTCCCTTCCGAGCGTGGTTGTTTTACCAAAATTATCACTGCCAATAAAGCCTTGGGTTATGGTGACCCCCGAAACTTTAACCATTTTTTTTATTGCCTTGGACGTGACCTCCCAATCAACCCTGGCTCTTCTAAAATCGCTATTGGTCTTGATGCATTTACGAACATCTAGCCATTGATGATTCATTCCGTTTTCCTGTAAAAAAGCACTGCAGATTCTGGTGGAAAGAAATTCGGCTTTACTTACAAGCTGGTCGTAGACATAATCGTAGTCATTCGAATTGTTCTTTTTAAAAAAACTTGTTATTTCCTCAAAAATAGTGTCAATCTCCTTTACGATTTTAGAATTCTGATCAAAGTTCAGATTTTCAACAATTTCCATATGAAATTGTTTTGCATTTAGCAGTTTTTCCTGCAGATCAGGTTCTTTTTCAAAGTAAGCTTTAACGATTCCTTCAAATGCGTTGGTCATTTTACCCATGGCAGAAATGACGATCAGCACATCCTCCTTTGCAAGTTTTTGAAGAGTTGCCAAAAAATTCTTTACCCCATTCGCATCTTTTACTGAAGCTCCTCCGAATTTAAATATTTCCATTAGTTGATTTTAAAAATACTTACTTGTCAAACTTTTGCTGCAAAAGCTTCTAACGACTTTTCATTCATATGGACCACCTGCCAGCCTTCCATAATTTTTGCCCCGGTTGAGGTGTAAAAATCTATGGCAACTTTGTTCCAATCTAATACTTCCCATGACACCCTTCGTAATTTTTGTTCATGCGCATAGGAGAGTACTTTGGTGTAAAGTGCTTTCCCAACCCCTTTAGCTCTGTGTTCCTGTTTTACGATAAGATCCTCCAGGTGGATGGATCTTCCTTTCCAGGTAGAATATCTTTCGTAAAAAAGCGCCATTCCAATGATATCTCCCGCTTCTTCCGCCACAAATACTTTAAAAGAAGGGGCTTTCCCAAATCCGTCTTCCATCAGGTCACTTTCGGTTACTTCAACAGCATTAGTTTCCTTTTCAAATGTAGCCAATTCTTTGATCAGCAAGAGTACAGAAGCCATGTCAGATTTTTTGCCTTGTCTCAATATTATCTCCATATTTTCGTTTAAAAGTATACAAAAATAACCATATTTGTATAGTAATCCCCTAAACTCAAATAAAATGCAAAAGCATATAACACTGGGTGAATATATCATTGAAAATCAAAAAGATTTTCAATATTCATCAGGAGAACTTTCTCGTCTTTTAAGCTCAATAAGACTCGCCAGTAAGGTGGTGAATCACGAAGTAAATAAAGCCGGATTGGTTGACATTCTTGGTGCTGCCGGTGAAACCAATATTCAGGGAGAAGATCAGCAAAAGCTTGATGTATATGCCAATGATGTTTTTATGAAAACACTTGTCAACCGAGAGATTGTTTGTGGTATTGCAAGTGAGGAGGAAGATGATTTTGTGATCATTGAAGGGAAAAACAAATCACATGATAATAAGTATATCGTCTTGATAGATCCCCTTGATGGCTCGTCAAATATAGATGTGAATGTATCAGTCGGTACCATTTTTTCGATATACCGTCGTGTTACCCCTATCGGTACCCCTGTGACAAAGGAAGATTTTCTTCAGCCTGGAAATCTTCAGGTAGCTGCAGGTTATGTAGTCTATGGAACCTCAACCATGCTGGTATATACCACTGGTTTTGGCGTAAACGGATTTACTCTTAACCCTGCCACGGGAACCTATTACCTGTCGCATCCAAATATGCGCTTCCCTGATGACGGAAGCATCTATTCGATCAATGAAGGCTATTATGTGCATTTCCCTCAGGGTGTTAAGGACTATTTAAAATACTGCCAGGAAGAAGAAGGTAACCGACCCTATTCTGCCCGTTATATTGGCTCTTTAGTGTCAGATTTTCATCGAAATATGATCAAGGGTGGTATCTATATGTATCCTACAAGTTCAAAATCACCACAAGGAAAACTAAGACTACTTTATGAATGTAATCCCATCGCCTTTTTAGCCGAACAGGCCGGAGCCAAAGCAACGGATGGATACAAAAGAATCCTGGAGATCAAACCAAAAGAATTACACCAGAGAGTACCGATTTTTGTTGGAAGCAAATTGATGGTCGATACGTTGGAGGAGTTTATGGCGAAGTATCCGGAGAGTGCGGATTATTAGACTAAGGACTAAGGGTTAAGGGTTAAGGATTAAGGACTAAGGACTAAGGACTAAGGTCAAATTCTAATATAGACTTTAGCTTTTGGTGTCTTAGACTGAAATTGGTTAATCTTTTTTTAGAATAAAAGCGCGTAAGATATTATTCTTTGTCCTTTTGTCTTGAAACAAAAGAACGAATCCGTCAGCTGACGGATATTTTTCTGTGCATCTCTCTAATAATTTTCAGCCATCGCAGCCTAAGCCATTCCATTTCCGCCAGCGGTCGGACAGGCTCTGCTGCTACCTTCGTCCATGCTAAAATTATTAGGATGCAAGACAAAAAATAAAATAGGCCAATCCGATTTAATCAATAATTTTAGTTTAGAAGAGTAATTCGTAATTTAAAAATCTTAAATCAAAATTTTAATTTATTTCCTATAACAAGTGAGAAGCTAAGACGAGAATTTAAAGAGGTCGATTTCGTCCCGATAAGAATTATTGATTAAATCGTAGCGCTGGACGAAGCAATAATGAACGAAGCAACGGAAGTGCGTTCGTACTGAAAGGGAGAACAAGCATGAAGTTGCGCCTGTCCGACTACCGGCGGAGGAGTGAATGGTGCGCAGCAACTGCGAAGCACATCACGAATACTTAAACCAATAGAAAAGGGATGAGTAATTGCCTTATGCAGTGAGAGCCCTTTTTGGTTCGTTTTTGGGGCCTTCAAAAATGAATAAATAAGATTATTTTACGTTTTTTATTCTAAAAAAAAACATCGTTACAATAAAGAAAAAAGATATAAAACGGTGAACACTAATTAGGGGACTTCAGTAGTAAAATGAAAAAACAGATCATTTTAAAGGAGGGAAAATCTGAATAAAAACGATTAGTGATATTGACTGAACAATTAGGAAGAAGTGCTTAATAGCATAGAGATGAATAATTGCTCAATAAAATCAAGTTTTTTTCGTTTAAATACCATGTAAATTTTAGTTTCTTTAAAATATTTGACCTGTTAATCATATAAAATCCTTATTTTGATCAGGTAAAAGGGAGTAAAGTAAACAATTAGGCACGAAAAGCAGCTGTAATGATTTTGCAGTTTAGAAGTTTTTTCATACTTTTCGACCTCTTAAAAAACAATAACAAATTTATATGAAAAGGAGTGTTAATATTAAGTATTTCTTACTTATTATTTTCTTTGTTCTAAACAGTTTCAGTGTTTCGACTTCTACAAGGGATAGTACCTATGGAGCCGTTAATACGGAAGAAAGCTTGAACAAAGACATGCCTCTGGTGTTTTTCCCGGAGGAAACTACGTATAAAGTGAATCAAAGACTGGATTCGCTTTTCACTCGTTTCAACAAAAGACTTGATTTTCATGGTAGTGTGATCATTGCTCAAAAAGGGAAGGTGATTTTTAAGAACCACTATGGGTATGCTGACTTTAAGCAAAAATCAAAGATAGACGATCAATCAGCATTCCAATTAGCCTCAGTTAGCAAACAGTTTACAGCTGCATCAATTCTTATTTTGTTTGAAGAAAATAAATTAGATCTTGACGATAAAGTGATCAGGTTCTTTCCCGATTTTCCATATCAGGAAGTTACCATAAGACAATTGATGAACCACACTTCGGGTTTGCCCAAATACTTTTGGCTGGCCGAGCATAAATGGAATGAGGATCATGCTCCTTCTAACAAAGAAATGATGGATATGCTTAGCAAGCATGATGTTCAAAGGTTCTTTAGCCCAGGAGCAAATTTTGATTACTCAAACACAGGTTATTTTGTTCTGGCTTCAATTGTGGAGAAAATTACAGATAAAAAATTTGGTGATTTTGTTGACGAAAGGATCTTTAAGCCACTTTATATGAAAAATACTTTTGTCTACCGTCATGAAATGGATTCGGTCAAAGAAGGACAACTTGATGGATACAGGATCTACAGAAAAAGGTGGCATGCCAAAATAGGAGGAACAGTGAACGACGCCATTGTAGGAGATAAAAATGTGTATTCTACCACTGAAGATATGTTCAAATGGATTGAAGGTTTAAATTCGGGTAAAATTATTTCTGAAAAAACTTTGGACGAGATGTATACAAGAGGAGAAACCAAATACAAGCGAAAAGTGCCTTATGGTTTTGGATTTAGGATCAAAGAAGATGAGACTAATAAAGTCATTTATCACAATGGAAAGTGGAATGGATTCAGTACTTCTCTGATGCAATACCCCGATGATGACCTTGTAGTGATTACGCTTGAGCATTCCAATTATAATTCCATGAAAACGCTTAATGAAAAGGTAAAACAGATCGTTGACGATAGTTTTGACCCATCAATTAATTGATATCATTTCCAAAAAGAATCTTCCTTGTACTTATAGATCTATAGCGACTTCCACCTGCTTGTTGATGATGTCTTCAATCGTTTCTCTTTCCCTGATCAAATAATCTTTGCCTTTGTACACCATTACTTCAGCAGGTCTGTATCTCGAGTTGTAATTAGAGGCCATGGAATAGCAATATGCTCCTGCATTTTTAAAACTGAGGATGTCACCCTCCTTGATCTCGCAAATTTGTCGGTTTGTGCCAAAAGTATCTGTTTCACAGATATAACCCACAACTGTATAAAACCTTTTCTTTCCTTCAGGGTTTGAAATGTTTTCTATATGATGATGGGAATCATAGAACATCGGGCGTATCAAATGATTCAAACCGCTGTCAATACTTGCAAAAACGGTAGAAGTGGTTTGCTTTACTACATTAACATGTGCCAAAAATTGACCGGCCTCACTTACGAGAAATTTTCCAGGCTCAAACATTAGGGTTAAATCCCGACCAAATTCAACACAAAAATCATTGAATCTTTTCGATAGCTTCTCTCCGAGTTCATCGATATCGGTTTGTATATCACTTTCCGTATAGGGTACCTTAAAACCACTGCCAAAATCTATATATTCCAAATTCTTAAAGGATAAAGCAACATTAAAGAGTATTTCTGTCGCGCGTAAAAAAGCATCAATATCATAAATGTCGGATCCCGTATGCATATGCACTCCCGTGATTAGCATACCTGTGTTTTCCACTACTCTGTGAATATGGGGCAGTTGGTGGATGGAGATACCGAATTTAGAATCGATATGACCCACCGAGATCTTTTGATTGCCTCCGGCCATCACATGAGGGTTCATCCTTATGCAAACCGGAACTTCGGGATGTCTTTGCCCAAACTGTTCCAAAATCGATATATTATCTATGTTGATCTGAACTCCAAGATCCATAGCCTGTTCAATTTCATCCAGGGATACGCCGTTAGGAGTAAAAATAATATCCTTAGGGTCAAAGCCTGCTATTAAGCCTAGTTGTACTTCCTGAACAGAAACGGTATCCAATCCTGAACTGAGCGAGTTGAAAACTTTTAAAATACTAATATTGGAAAGTGCCTTGACGGCATAGTTGATCTTCAAATTTTTAACAGATGAAAAGGCATTTGTGAGTTTGTTGTACTGAGAAATAATCTTTTCGGCATCATAGACATACAAAGGGCTCTCATATTTTTTTGTCAATGATATTAAAAAATTGTTGGACATGTTCATAGATTTTATGACGGCAAAAGTAACACACTGTTATAACTATCAAAATTTTTAATAAATAATAACAGATAATACGTTTCCGTGAAATTTTAGTTATCTAGGCTTTTTTGGCGGTTAATTCGGCTATTTTCACAATTACCTGAGTAGCCTTGACCATTGATTCTACCGGAATGTATTCATAACGGCCATGGAAATTATGACCCCCTGCAAAAATATTTGGACAGGGTAATCCTTTATACGACAATTGAGATCCGTCAGTTCCTCCCCTAATCGCCTTGATCAAAGGCTTGATTCCCAAGTTTATCATGGCCTCTTCGGCAATGTCAACAATATGCATCACGGGTTCTACTTTTTCACGCATATTAAAGTACTGATCGTTAATTGCAATTTCAATAGCCTGTGAGCCCAGTGATTCATTTATTTTTTGAGCTGTTGCGAGTATTTGCTTCTTTCTTTGTTGAAAAAGGCCCAGATCATGATCTCTGATGATGTATTCGAGTGTTGTTTTTTCTACAGAACCATTCATGTCAGAAAGGTGAAAAAAACCTTCATAACCTTCAGTTTCCTGTGGAATTTCACCTTGAGGTAAGCCTTTGATAAATTCGGTAGCAATTAACATCGAATTAACCATTTTACCTTTGGCATAACCGGGATGTACAATTTTTCCGTGCACCGTGACTACTGCCCCCGCAGCGTTGAAATTTTCATATTCCAGTTCTCCTACCTGACTCCCATCCATTGTATAGGCCCATTCAGCTCCAAACTTTTCAACATCAAATTTATGAGCGCCTTTACCGATCTCTTCATCAGGGGTAAAACCGATTCTAATCTTTCCGTGCTTAATTTCAGGATGTTGGATAAGGTATTCCATGGCGGTCACGATTTCAGCGATTCCTGCTTTGTCATCAGCTCCCAATAACGTCGTACCATCTGTTGTGATCAGGGTTTGCCCTTTATACAACAGAAGGTCGTCAAAGTAGGAGGGAGACAAAACGATATTTTCCTTTTTATTTAATAAAATATCCTCACCGTCATAATCTTTATGCAGTTGCGGTTTGACATCAGTAGCCGTATAATCAGGGCTTGTGTCAAAATGCGCTATAAAGCCAATAACAGGAACTTCATGATCAACATTAGAAGGGAGCGTCGCCATAATATATGCGTGCTCGTCCAGACTGACGTTCTTCATTCCTATCTGTTGCAGTTCCTCAGCCAGATGCCGTGCTATTTTCCATTGTTTCTTGGTGCTTGGCGTGGTTGAACTGTTTGGATCTGACTGAGTGTCAAAACTCACATATTTTAAGAATCTGTCGGTTATGTTTTGCATCTTGTAAAGTTTGATCAAAAATAATTATTCTAAATTAGAATTATAAAAAAAAAGATCGTTATTACAACGATCTTTTTTAAATATTTTAGAATATATATTATTGCAAAATTTCTTCCGGACAAACTTTGACATGCAGGATAAAATTTGTTTCATCAAACCAGTCTAGCCAATTTACGGTATAGGTTTTTACATTCATACCATCCAGGTTCAAGTCAAATTCATCAAATGCAATGCTGGCATCGCCGTAATCATCTAATGGATAAGCTGTTTCACCTGCATAAATATCGAGATCTGTAATGCTAAGTTCTTGTTTGCTTAAGTTAACGGTAATATTGGCGTACAAAATACCGTCTCCACCAGATATGTTAATAATAACCTCCCCAACAGGAATGTTATTATCTATGGCGCATGAATAGGCACTGGCATATAAAGGATAGGTATATGTAACTCCGCCAGGAATATAATACCGGTCATTGGGAGTCACTTTATTGGTCCAACCCCATCTTTCAAAACGATTCAAAAGACATATGGAATTCTGCTTACTGGAATAGGTGTAAGCATCCATACAACCATCTTCATAATCAATGTTTGGGTCATCATCCGATTCTTCGGTGTCCTCCGGATCCGTTGATGATTCATCATTTTCATCCTCTGAAGTTTCGCATGACTGTTGTTCATAGTTAATGATCCATCCCCAGCGGTTTCCCTGAAATTCAATATCACCGTATCCAAAAGCAGTTTCAATTGAAGTGTTTTGCCCATCTTCTCTTTGTTGCACCACCGCGTGCGCTATGACCGATACCGGATTGTCTAAGTCCACGAGCGAAATGGCAAAGGTATGTTCCTGAGTGAGGTCATGCAGACCGTGATAGGGAAATTTACCAATCTGAGGATTTCCACTGTTTGTAAAGGGAGCCTCGTCTATGTCTCCTGCAAATAAGTGGGTTTCTGAGAGCCACCAATTTGAACCTGTCAGATCATAGGTAACAAAAAGTTTAGATTCACTGTTGGAAATAAAGATTTTACCAACCTCGATATGCTGACCTGCATATAGGATAACTTCAACAGGATCATCACAGCTTTCTTCCTGAACGTCATCTTTAGTGATCAATCTGTTTTGGAGTGGTAACATTGAGTTTTTGTCGACAGAAATCGAATGGTCAATCGACTTTAGAGAACTAATTTGATCTTCTTGTTCACAAGAGTTAATTATACATAACAAAAAGGTCAAACTAATTACAATACTAATTTTCTTTTTCATAGCGTTGTATTATAATAATTAGTTGAACAGAACAGGAGAGATTTCTTATCAACTAATTAAACGAAAAAGGAAAGTTTATATTTTAGTCGAGTAGGGAAATTTCATTAAAAACGCTAAAGGAGGCGCAAATTCTTTCACTTACAAATTCATTGCCATATATTTTTGCGGTAAAGGTGTAGTATTCATCTACTTTATGTTGCACAAATATCTCGAGATAATGCCAGCTAAGGTCTTCGCTTTTACCCGTGGCGATATGATAATAAGCGGGATGCCCGAGGTAATCTCCAAAGCCTGATTTAACAGGTATAAGTTTTAAATTTCTTGAAGCATTTTGAGCGACTCTTACCTCAAAATCTTTATTTAAAACCAACTCTCCCTGATGCCAGGCGACATCCAAAATAAAGGTTTCACGTAATTGTTTGGTGGTGTCAGCGGTATAAAGTGATGATTGATATTCATCATAGTAAAGCTCTGTTTTCCAGTTTTTTGGAACATTAATTTCAAAATGTTTAAGTACATCCTTATACGTTTTAGTCTGGCTAAAACTCGTGGGTGTATCACAGTCAAATTCCTGCTCGAATCTACTGTTTTGGCATCCCGTCATCAAAACTGTTATAAAAATTGTGGTAAGAAGGTATTTCATATCATTCGTATAATTTGATCTTTGCAATTTCTTCATATCTAGCAACCCAGGCAGTTTGGTTATCGACAAATCTAAGACTGTAATAACCTTTTGCTTCAATTCTGTTCCATGTGATTCCGGTATCTTCAGAGTAAAACATGCCTTCTGTAGAGACAGCGAGGATCTTTCTGGCATCTCCCTCAGGAACATATTGAACACAACTAATAAAGCCCGGCAGTTCATTTTGAGCAATCAGGTTCCACGAAATCCCTCCATCTGTTGTAACTGCTTTACTGGCTAATTCACTTTCTTTTACTTCCCAATTGCCCCCCATAATAATTCCTCTTTGGTCATCAAAAAAATCGGTAGTAAAGATTCCGGTCATTTTCCCTCCTTGTACGATCGGGGTTGAACTCACCTGCCAGCTCTTTCCAAGGTCCTTACTCCTGAATACTCTCGCTTTTGCTCCTCCTGTAACGATCCAGGCTTTATGGGCAAAGGTTGCAATATTGGTATTACTCGCAGCAAATGCAGCTTCACCTTCTGCAACTTTCGGAAGTTTATCACAAGGAACTTTAGTCCAATTCATCCCTCCGTCAGAAGTTTTGAGCACTGATAAGCAGTCTTCTGTAGGGTCGCCCATTGCGATCCCATTTTCGGTATCAAAGAAATTCAGTGAATCATAAAAAACTTTGGGATTAGATTCTTTATAGACCAATTCATGCTGGCCCAGAGCTTGTTTTGGATCAATTTTGTATAACAAGGCAGGATCTTCAATACTTAAGAGAAATACAAATTCGCCATTATACCCAATGGATCTGAATTCGGGATAAACTCCTTCGTGACTTATTGAATCTATTTCCAGATGCTCATTGATAATTCGACCATATCGACCCCCTGAGCCTGCAAACCAAACCGTATTTTGTTGTGTAACTTCGATAGCTCTGATACTGATGTTAGGCAGTTTGAACGATTCCAGAAACTCAACACTTGGCTCTTGTTGTGCCAATGTTGAAGCGCTTATTAGGCAAATCAATACAAGTAGTTTCCAATAATTAACCATAAGTTTGGGCTAAGATTTTTTCAAAAGTAATTTTTTTATATTTATCAAACTATACTAAAATAAAATAAATGAAGGCATTGGTGATCTCGGGAGGTGGAAGTAAAGGCGCATTTGCCGGTGGTATAGCACAATATTTAATTGAAGAAAAGAAAAAGAACTACGATCTTTTCGTCGGAACCTCAACTGGAAGTTTGATGTTGACCCACCTTGCACTGGGAAAGGTAGAAGAACTCAAAAATATCTATTCAAATGTAGACCAGAATACGATATTTAGTAATTGCCCTTTTAAAATAAAAACCTATAAAGGACATGTTACCGTGGGTATCA
>RCNC010004191.1_pt1 | contig 15490 bp, 14 predicted proteins | sample 2041301 | NCBI WGS metagenome assembly RCNC01 (sample SAMN09708231, study PRJNA481090) | Marine sediment metagenome, whole genome shotgun sequencing project. | biome: marine sediment; feature: ocean; material: sediment; isolation source: Sewage treatment plant 13A marine sediment (STP13A) ... | reverse complement strand
CAGAACGATGCGGAATTGCCAAAAAAGGTCGATAGACGCAGAGCAGTGTCTGCGGTCACGCTCCTTTTGCCATGGACTATTTCATTGATGCGTCGTGGAGAGACACCGAGTTTTTTGCCAAGCTGATTCTGGCTTATTTCCATAGGCTTGAGAAACTCTTCAAACAAAATTTCACCAGGATGAATTGGGGGTATCTTCTTTGCCTTCATTTTTTCACCTCAATGATAATCAACAATCTCAATATTATATGTCAAGAATGCTTTGAACATGTAAAAAAGAAAGGCCCCCTTTGTATAAAGGAGGCCTTTCTTATTGAAATGGCGGAGAGAGAGGGATTCGAACCCTCGGTGGAATTTTCACCCCACACTCGCTTAGCAGGCGAGCGCCTTCAGCCGGCTCGGCCATCTCTCCAAAATGCAGAATTCGATATTGCACGAATTCTGCATGTGTTACGTTTTAGGTGTTAGGTTTTAAGTCGGTCCGGTTGAAAATTGAATTCCTTAAGCATGGTTCATGATAATCAATTAATCAATGTAAAGTTAATCATCATTCAAAAACAAGCACTATGTATGTTGAGCGGCTTTGCCGCGTATTATAAAATCGCACAGCGATTTTATTGGCGGAGGGAGTAGGATTCGAACCCACGGAGCTTTCGCTCAACGGTTTTCAAGACCGCCGCCTTCAGCCACTCGGCCATCCCTCCCAACGGGCAATCGCATCGATACCATTTTGAAAAATCTGGGTCAATATTTTATTTGGATATTGACATGCCATTCGTTTTATGATTTCCGGAGTTCGTTGGTCCTGAACCGCAACAGAGGGCGCATTTCCTGTGGCTTGCTGCGAGGTTCTTCAATTGCCCGTAATGAAATAGGTTTTTACAACCCAAGGGATCGAACACAACCGCAAAAGGGGAAAGGGAATGAAGCAAAAATATACCATACACAAGGATACCGACAACCAAAGGCTCATTATCAAGGAGTATGCAGAGCTCGACAAGGAAATTCTGTCCCTTCTTTGTGAAGAATCGTATGATGATGCCTGGATTACATCTGCTATTCAAAACGGCACGGCTGCCCTCGTCAAGGTATTGCGCACACGCAACATGTATCCACCGAGCGCCATTGTCAGCAAGATTGCATCAGCGGTGGTGTCTCTTTATGATGCTGGAGATGAGCAATCCATCGAGATCATGCTTGACGACAAAGAACTCTTCGAGAAAGAAGCCATCACCGAGGAGTCGGAAGCAGCCATCGATGCTGATGATGAGGGCAGTGACGATCTTCTGGAAGATGAAATTGATGATGCTTATGAAGATAAAAAGCTGATCAAGGATCTGAAGTCGTCTTTGAAAGTGGCCGACGATGAGTCTGTTGATACAGAGAACGATGTATAGTTAGCCAAGGCTCCCGGCCAATTGGAAAACACACACTGCGCGATTGGCGTAAAGAACCCCCTCTTTTTTTCCGGTTTTTTGTAGCTAAGACAACCGCGTCAATGGCTCAAATTTGGTATTAAATAAAAACATACATACGGCTTATTGCTGCTATAATAATTCCCTTTCGAATACTACGGACCGGCGCTAAGCCTGGCATCGGGGTCGTTTTTGCCTTGACACACATGCCAATTTACCGTAAAGGTGTGAGCATACCTGCCACAATCGAACCAGATTTCCCGAAGAACGTCTCAGAATATTTAACATCAAAAGCATCTGGAGGTGCCAATGGACAAGGAAAAGAGAGAGTTTTACGAGAGATTGGAGAAAAAGGGAGTCTCAAGGAGAGACTTCATGAAGTACTGTACGTTCCTGACTGCGAGTATGGGACTTTCATCATCTTTTGTTCCCAAGGTTGCGGATGTCTTTGCTGCGCCTTCCCAGCGGCCGCCGGTGGTGTGGCTCCATTTTGCAGAATGTACCGGATGTTCTGAAGCCCTCTTGCGATCCATTTATCCGTTTATCGATGAACTTGTCCTTGAGATACTCTCTATTGAATATCATGAGACCATCATGGCGGCAGCAGGACATCAGGCTGAAGAGGTGCTCCATGCTGCAGTGAAGAAGTATGAAGGTAAATTCATCTGCGTCGTTGAAGGCGGGATTGCAACCAAGTTCAATGGCGGCTATGGAAAGGTGGCCGGAAGGACATTCCTGGAAATTGCCAAAGACATCGTACCCAAGGCTGCCGCAACGATAGCGATAGGAACCTGTGCTGCCTATGGCGGTGTTCAGGCGGCCAAACCGAACCCGGGTGGGTATAAAGGTGTCGGTGCTGCTCTTGGTGTAAAAACCCTGAATATTCCCGGATGTCCACCCAACCCGATTAACTTTGTTGGAACGGTTGTAAATTATCTCCTGTTGGGTAAGCTGCCTGCGCTGGACGATCTTGGTCGGCCGCTCTTTGCCTATGGAAAGACCATCCATGATCAATGCCCCAGAAGATCCCATTTTGAAAACGATGAATTCGTTGAAGAGTTTGGCTCGGAAGAGGCGGCTATGGGCTACTGCCTTTACAAATTGGGCTGCAGAGGACCCGAGACCTACAACAACTGTCCGATTGTCAAGTTCAACGATGGTACAAGTTGGCCCATCGAAGCCGGTCACCCCTGCATCGGATGCAGTGAACCGGATTTCTGGGACACTATGAGCCCGTTTTATGAGGAAATGTAATCGAACATGAATGATGCAAATTATCCTTTTTAAGATTAGGGGAGGAAACATATGGGTAAGAGAATAACGATAGATCCGATTACAAGAATAGAGGGCCACCTTCGTATCGAAGTTGAGGTTGAGGGTGGTAAGGTCACAAACGCCTGGAGCTCCGGCCAGATGTTCAGGGGAATCGAAATGATTCTCAAGGGAAGGGACCCACGGGATGCGCACCATTTTGTTCAACGTTCGTGCGGGGTCTGAACGTACACACATGCTTTGTCCTCGGTGAGGGCAGTCGAAGACGCTGTTGGCGTAAAGATACCGAATAATGCAAGACTTATCAGAAACCTGCTGCATGGCGCACAATTCCAGCATGATCATATTGTTCACTTCTATCATCTGCATGCACTGGACTGGGTCGATATCGTATCGGCCTTGAAAGCCGATCCAAAAGCCACAGCAACACTATCCGACAATGTCAGCAACGCCCCATGGGGTGGCGCCAATTATTTTAGAAATGTCCAGCAGAGACTGCAGACATTTGTGGACAGCGGTCAGTTGGGACCTTTTACCAATGCATACTGGGGTCATCCGGCGTATGTTATGCCGCCTGAAGCCAACCTGATGGCTGCAGCGCATTATATCGAAGCCCTGCGCCTCCAGGCTAAAGCGGCCAGGATGCACGCCATTTTCGGTGCCAAGAATCCCCATCTGCAGTCACTCGTCGTGGGAGGTGTAACCTCCGTCAAAGACCTGACACCTGACCGGATTGCGGAATTTTTGTATATCACCAAGGAAACGCAGTCCTTTATCGAAAATGTCTATATTCCGGATCTTCTGGCTGTGGCATCTTTCTATAAGGACTGGGGCGCCATTGGTGGCTGTAAAAACTTCATGGCATGGGGTGAATTTCCCATGAATGACAACGAACCGGAAAGCCTGTTCATGCCAAGGGGTGTTATCATGAACCGCGACCTTGGCGGCATGGGTATGGCCGCCCAGGAGAAGGTGACTGAACATGTCGCACGGGCATGGTACGAAGAGGGTGCGCCCCAGCATCCCTACTCGGGCGAAACAAAGCCCTTACAGGAAGACCCGAAATATCGACCCGGCGGTGGCAAATATTCCTGGTCCAAAGCCCCGAGATATGAAGGGGAGCCCTGTGAAGTCGGTCCCCTGGCAAGGGTTCTGGTGGCCTATGGTGCTGGCAAAAAAGAGATCAAGGCCCTCGTGGACAGCACCCTTGAGAAACTGGGTGTTCCTGTCCAGGCACTTTTTTCCACCCTGGGTAGAACGGCAGCCAGAGGTCTTGAAACGGTCGCCATTGGCCAGGCCATGCCGGGCTGGGTTATGGAACTGGTGGAAAACCTTAAAGCAGGTGATACCAAGACCTACCAGCCGTGGGAAATGCCGGATTCAGGTCGCGGTGTCGGACTTAACGATGTTCCCAGAGGATCGCTGGGGCATTGGATCGAGATCGAAAACAAGAAGATCAAAAACTATCAGTACGTCGTACCGTCCACATGGAATCTTGGGCCTCGGGACGAAAAAGGCAAATTGGGACCTGTTGAGGAAGCACTCATTGGGACACCCATAGCAGACCCGGCACGGCCGCTCGAGGTATTGAGAACCGTACACTCTTTTGACCCCTGTATCGCATGTGGTGTTCATGTGATCGACCCCGAGTCAAATCAGGTGTATGACGTCAAAGTATTATAATCGAGATCATCTTTCCGGCTTCCCCGTTCAGGGGAAGCCGGAATATTTCCCCGAAGCCATGCCTCCCGGATACCACCCACACAAAGACTTTTCACGTGCACCTTATTTGGTGTGTCTCATTTTGACGAGGTGGTGTGGTTTGACTGGTGAGGTCTTTTTTAAAAACAAACAGATAGGAAGGATCCGGATTGAATTCACCACAGATCATGATTTTAGGCGTCGGCTGTCTTCTGTTTTCGGACGAGGGTTTCGGCATCCGGGTTATTGAGAAGCTTGAAGAAACATATACTTTCCCGGAGAATGTTTCACTTGTGGACGGCGGTGTTTTGGGCGTCAACCTGCTGGGGGTCATTTCCCTGGCCGACCAGTTGATCGTTGTGGACGTCATCCGCAACAAAGGCAACCCCGGGGATGTGTACCGCTTGACCGGTGACCAGATACCCGAACGTATTCGTTGCAAAAACTCGATTCACCAGGTCGATTTTCTGGAAGCCCTGACATTGTGTCAGGCCCTTGACAAAGTTCCCGAAACCGTGATTGTCGGTGTGGAGCCCCTCGATATCGAGACCCTCAGTATCGAACTGACACCTGTGACAGCGGCCAAAGTTTCGCCCATGATCGATGTGGTCCTATCCGAGCTGGACCGACTCGATACCCCCTACGAAAAAAGGAAAGAGAAGTATGTGTCTGGCAATCCCATCTAAAATCGTCAAAATTGAAAATGGAATGGCTACCATCGATGTGGATGGTGTTCAGAGAAAAACAAGTCTCCTGCTTGTGGAGGATGCCGTCGTCGGAGACTACGTGATCGTTCATGCGGGTTTTGCCCTACACAAAATCGATGAATTTGCTGCCATGGAATCCTTGAAAATATTGAAAGAAGCGGCTGCTTTATTTGATAAGAGCAGCGAAGACAATATCGAGCCTTCGTAAAATGCAAAAGGAGCGTTCGGCCAGGGAAGCAAGAAGGCTCAGTGTCAAGGGAATTGTTCAGGGTGTCGGTTTCAGACCCTTTGTCTATCAGCTGGCAACGACACTGAATCTGAAAGGCCAGGTGGCCAATACATCCAACGGGGTCACCATCATTCTCGAAGGCTCTCTCGATGGCATTGAACTTTTTTTACAACGCCTTGCCACCCAAAGCCCACCCCTGGCTCACATTACCCATGTGGATGTCGAACCCCTGACCCCTAATGGTTATAACGATTTTTCTATTCACCAGAGCCGGGAATATGCGCAAGGGCTTACACTGATTTCACCCGATGTATCCATTTGTGATGACTGTAAAAACGAGCTTTTCGATCCTGGTGATCGACGGCATGGGTATCCCTTTACAAACTGCACCAACTGTGGCCCGCGATACACCATCATCGATGATATTCCCTATGACCGTCCCAAGACCTCCATGAGACATTTCCGCATGTGCCCGGAGTGCCAGGCAGAATACGACGATCCATTCAACCGTCGATTTCATGCCCAGCCCAATGCCTGCCCTGTATGCGGACCGCAAGTGGCTCTGTATGACCGTGAACAAAAACAGGTGGAAACCAATAATCCCATAGAAACGACCATTTCCCTCTTAAAGGCCGGGCATATTGTTGCCGTGAAAGGGTTGGGAGGTTTTCACCTGGTGGTGGATGCAGAAAACGAAACAGCCGTCAAAACGCTGAGGCAGCGCAAACATCGGGAAGAAAAACCCCTGGCTGTGATGTCCGGGGATATTGAGAGCATCCGGCAATTTGCACTGCTCGGTCAGGAAAACAAAGCCCTGCTGCAATCCCGACAGCGCCCCATCGTACTGCTGGAGAAAAAGGATAATTATGCCCTGGCCAGGGGTGTTTCCCCAAAGAATCAGACCGTGGGGGTCATGCTGCCTTATACCCCTCTGCATTATCTGCTGGTGAAAAACCATTTTACCGCTCTCGTCATGACCAGCGGTAATTTGAGTGAAGAGCCGATCGCCATTGACAATACTGATGCCTTTGACCGTCTCAGGGATATTGCCGACTATTTTCTGATACACGATCGGGACATCTATCTTCGAAGTGATGATTCGGTTATCAGAATGGTTGACAACAAGCAGCAATTTTTAAGACGTTCAAGAGGCTATGTCCCTGTCCCCATTTTTTTGAAAAGTCGTTTGAAACCGATCCTTGCATGTGGTGCGGAGCTTAAAAATACGGTCTGCCTTACCAGAGAGGATCATGCTTTTTTGAGCCAGCATATCGGTGACCTTGAAAATCTGACAACGTATGATTTTTTTGAGATGACTATCGCTCATCTGAAGCGGATATTGTCCATCGAACCGGAAATTATTGCTCATGATATGCACCCGGACTATCTGAGTACCCGATATGCCATGGAACAAAGCCGGATGGTGCGGATAGATGTTCAGCATCACCATGCGCATATCGTAAGCTGTATGGCTGAAAATCATGTTGAGGAGCCGGTCATTGGTCTTTCCTTCGATGGAACCGGGTATGGAGAAGATGGCAGTCTCTGGGGGGGAGAGGTTTTAATTACCCGTCTTGACAGGTTTGAGAGAGCGGCACATCTGACCCGGATCCCCATGCCCGGGGGGGCTGCGGCCATAAAAGAACCCTGGCGAATGGCTATCAGTTACCTTCACAGGGCATACGGAAAGAATCTTTTTAATCGCAATCTTCCCTTTCTCAGAGAACTGGATGAAAGCAAGCTCAACATCATCGTCGAAATGATCGAGAAAGACATTAATTGCCCCAGAACATCCAGTCTCGGACGTTTTTTCGATGGTATTGCCGCCATGCTCGGTATACGGAGCCATGTGGCATTCGAGGGGCAGGCCGCCATGGAGCTCGAGATGATGGCGGAGGCATCCACCGGTAATCTTTACGAATATGCGTGGTCATCGGAAGATAAAATACAGATCGATCCGTGTCCCATTATCACCGGTGTTGTCATGGATATTGAAAAAGGTGTTACACCGTCGGTTATCAGTGGAAAGTTTCATGCCACGCTCATGGCGATGTTCGCAGACCTGTGCCGGGTCATCAAGAAGGAGACCGGCATTTCGCAGGTAGCCCTCAGTGGTGGTTGTTTTCAAAATGCCATTCTTCTTTCGGGACTTTCCAGGAGCCTTCGTGACCTGGACTTTCATGTGTTGACCCATGAAAAGGTTCCTGCCAACGATGGGGGTATTGCCCTGGGACAGGCGGTGATTGCCGATGCCATTGTCCGCCGTGCCGGATAAGATTATTTGGGTCAGTTGGTGATTCTAACAACCACCAATGACTCGAAAATCACGTCGCAAATTTCGACCTACCTTAGGTATCTTCATATTGGTAATCGTTTTAAAAGTGTGCAATTATCTATAAATCTCAAATTATGCCATTAGCGGAGAATGGCAAAAAACCCAGCTTGAGTTATCTGGTTAACCAGTTTAAATTAAGCCGGCGAAAGACAACAGGAAGATTCTTTTAATAAAGAGCGACAACGTCGCGTCATATAAAATCGTGTAAACGATTTTATTCCCGGAGCAAAGACATGGCAATAAAACATATGGAAGAATACCGGGATGCGGATATCTCCCGGCGTCTTGTGGAAAAGATTCGGTCCAACAGTACGCGAAAAATCCGCCTCATGGAGGTGTGTGGAACCCATACGGTTTCCATTTTCAGAAGCGGTATCCGGTCCCTGCTGCCCGACACCATTTCCCTTCTCTCAGGGCCGGGATGCCCGGTATGTGTCACCGATCAGAAAGAGATCGATGCTTTTATCGCCCTGGCCCGGTTCGAGGATGTGATATTGACGACCTTTGGTGACCTCATGCGTGTTCCGGGAACCGAGACGTCTTTACAGAAAGAAAAGGCCGAGGGGTGCGACATCCGGGTGGTCTACTCCACCATGGATGCCATTGACCTTGCCGTAAAGTATCCAGAAAAAAAGGTCGTTTTCCTGGGGATTGGATTCGAGACGACGGCACCCACCATTGCGGCAGCCATCCAGACGGCCAAACAGATGAACTTGAACAATTTCAGTGTGTTTTCGGCCCATAAAACGGTTCCATCGGCGCTTGAAGCCTTGATGTCCATGGAAAACGTCCGGGTTGACGGCTTTATTCTGCCCGGTCATGTTTCCGTGATCATCGGACGGGACGCGTATAAACCATTTTTTGATCGATTTCAAATACCTTGCGCCATTGCAGGTTTTGAACCGGCAGATATTTTGCAAGCTATCGATATTCTTGTTTCACAGATTGAAACAAAATCACCGGAACTGACGAATGCTTACGGCAGGGCCGTGACCGACAAAGGGAATCCCACAGCCGAGAGACTGATGCAGGATACTTTCGAGATAACGGATGTTGCCTGGCGAGGCATCGGGATTATTCCCGGGAGCGGGTTGAAAATCGGCCCGGGCTTTGGCGCTTTTGACGCAGAAAAACAATTTACTATTGACGTTCCTGTCTCCGAGGACCCCAAGGGATGCGCCTGCGGGGACATTCTTATTGGTGTTAAAAAGCCATTTGAGTGCCCGCTGTACAAAACGCGCTGTACACCCATGGATCCGGTGGGTCCTTGTATGGTGTCAAGTGAGGGGACATGTGCGGCATATTATAAGTACCACGAGTAGAAGATATCTCAAAAATGACTTTTGACTCAATCTCTGCGTTGAGCTCGCATTTTAACTCCTCAAAATACAACAGTATTCCTGCGGATTGAAACGCTCGCTCGCCTTGACCTTGAGCCAAAATCCTATTTTTGAGATAACTTCTAAACACAGATAGCCTGTAGCTGATTCTTACAACGCAAGCCGGATAAACCGAACCGGAAAGGAAAAAGAGCTTTTAACACGAAACCACGAAAGTACGAAAACACGAAAAAGACCAAAAAATATCAAAAGAATTCCTCGATGCTCTGCATCGGGGTAAATTAGCTTAAGATTCATTTTGATACCTCGCAGCTCTGCTGCGGGGTAGTTCATTGTTTCAGCAAGAATTGCGATGCAGCCAGGCAGAGGAGGGTCTTTTAACACGAAACCACAAAATTTTTCGTGTTTTCGTGATTTCTTTTTCGTGGCATAAAGCCTACAACCAAACACGAAACACGAAACACGAAACACGAAACACAAAATACCAAACACCTAAAACAAATGATTATGAAACAAGACAAAATATTACTCGACCATGGTGCCGGGGGCAAGATGTCCCACCAATTGACCAAGGATATTCTGCTGCCTGTTTTTGACAGCCCCCTGCTGGCCGATCTGGATGACGGGGCGGTTTTTGAAGCAGGTGGTAAACGACTGGCCTTTTCAACGGACACCTATACCGTGGACCCCATCTTTTTCCCAGGCGGAAACATCGGGGATCTGGCCATCAACGGTACCGTCAATGACATTGCCATGTGCGGGGCTTCGCCACGCTATTTGAGTGTCGGGCTGATTCTTGAAGAGGGCTTTCCCTTTGCTGATTTAAAGGCCATCGTGCAGCAGATGGGTGTGTCTGCAAAGGCAGCGGATGTCAGTGTTGTCACCGGAGACACCAAGGTGGTTCCCAAGGGTGCTGTGGACAAGATATTTATCAATACCTCTGGTGTGGGGGTTCTTTTTGACGGTGTGGATGTTGCCTGTAAAAATGCGACTCCTGGCGATATTATCATTCTCAGCGGTACCGTTGCAGATCATGGGGTGACGATCCTGGCAAAACGAGAAGGCCTGAGCTTTGATGTCAGTGTCAAGAGCGATTCGGCGCCGTTGAACCATCTGACCCGGCACATGTTTGAATCCAGCGGAATGATCCACGTGTTGCGGGATCCCACCCGGGGAGGGGTGGCTACCTCGCTGAACGAAATTGCCCAGACATCGGATGTCGGGATCAAGATTTTCGAGGACAATATTCCTGTTAAACCAGACGTGCTGGGCATGTGCGAACTTTTGGGCCTTGACCCGCTTTACCTCGCAAATGAGGGTAAATTGCTGGCCTTTGTTGCGCCCCGGGATGCCGAGGCGGTTCTATCCGTGATGAAAAAAGATCCGGTTGCCAGGGATGCCTGTATTATCGGAGAGGTGATTTCGGACAACCCCGGCCGGGTTTACATGCAGACACGCATTGGCGGGAAACGCATTGTGGATATGCTGGCAGGGGAACAACTGCCTCGCATCTGCTGATAAAGCTGGTGCAAATCATCCCCTTTTGCCCAATTTCTGTGTCAGCCTAAGATTTTAATCCTCGAAATACATCAAGTATTCCTCCGGGTTAAAATCAGAGCCTTCCTTGAACTTGAACAAAATTGAATAATTTGCACCAGCTTCATTTTCTTCAGATAAATAGCCTTATATATGATACAAAAATAATGTTACAATCAATCCCGTTTTGCGTGACCTTTCCCTATTAAAGATTATGAATGCTGATTGTATTGCGAAAAGCTATCTCAAAATAATTACCGTAGTTCTATTGCTGAGCGTTGTCCTATCCGGTTGTGGCGGTCAGAAGGAAGTGGTTTTTGACGGCACCACCATGGGCACGACCTACCGGATTAAAATCATTACAGAGTATTTCCAAAGTACATCCGGATTAAAAGAGAAGATCGACAAACAACTTCATGTCATCAACCAGAGCATGTCCACCTATCTTCCGGACAGTGAAATCAGCCGCTTCAACGCCATCCAGGACACCCGGGAAAAACTGGCCGTGTCAGATGGGTTTCTCAAAGTCATGCTGGCGGCCGCAGATATCTATGGTAAAACCGGCGGTGCCTGGGACGGCACGATTAAGCCGCTGGTAAATCTCTGGGGTTTTGGTAACACCTCTCAAGGGCATCAGGTGCCGGACGAGACCGACATCAATAAACAGATCAGAAAGGTCGGATTTCAGCATATCAATATTTTTCCTGAAGGGTTTCTCCAAAAAAGGGAAAGCACTATCACGCTTGATCTGGCAAGTATCGCCAAAGGATATGCCGTAGACAAGGTTTCAGGCCTGCTCCAAACATCAGGAATAGAAAATTTTCTGGTGGAAATCGGTGGAGAAGTGTTTGCCGCAGGATATCGAAAAGATGGGAAGCCGTGGCGTGTGGGGATCAACCGACCATCCACTTCTGCGTCAACCACGGATGTATACTGGGCGGTGTCCCTCCACAACCGTGCCATGGCCACCAGCGGGGATTATCGAAATTATTTTGAAAGCGATGGTAAACGCTTTTCTCACATCATCGATCCAAGAACCGGCTATCCTGTCAATAACGGTGTCGTAAGTGTTTCCATTGTGGCGGATAATTGTATGTTTGCAGACGGTCTTGCCACGGCAATCATGGTGATGGGACTCGATGATGGCTTGAAATTGATCCGTTCCCTGAAAGATGTGGAGGGGTTTGTCATCGTTCGGAAAACGGACAATGACCATATCCACTATCAAACAGAAGGCTTTAAATTTGAACCACAATAGCGAGCCCTAACCCTGTAAGTTCTGCCGTTCGGCAGTGCTTCGCATGCTGCGAGGAAAAAGAATTTAAGCCTTTCGCATCGGAGCGACGCAGTCGCGTCCTATAAAATCGTTCTACGATTTTATTGACAGCATTTTCAGTGTTACATATAATAAGCGTTGTTCTCACCGTTAACAGCTTTTTTCATTCCATTAAACCAAAGAAAGACCTTGGATCATGCAGAAACAATTGTTGAGCAGATTCTCACCGCATGGGCTTGTGGAATGGGTCATAAAACGCCCGGTAATCGCTATTTTGATTGTTCTGACGGCAACCGCTGTATTTGCCTGGCGTATCCCGACGCTTACATTCAAAACATCCATCTACGATCTGATCATTGAAGATCTCCCGGCCACAACACGTTATGAAGAATTCAAGTCCCTTTTTGGGTCGGATGAGATTATCCGGGTTGTCATCAAAAGCGAGGGCATCTACGAAGAGGACACATTTAAAAAGATAGCGGCGTTGTCCGACGCAGCCGCAAAAATTGAGGGTGTTCGCAGGGTGATCAGCCTGCCGGAAGTCAAAAAAGCGGTGGACTTTTCCGGGAAATGGGAGTTGTCCAAGTTTTCTGATGTAATGAAACATGTGGATCTGTTCAAAGAAAATCTTTTCTCAGACGATGGCAAAACAACCGCTTTAACCCTGGTTCTCAGCAATGACGCCGATCCGGACATGGTCATAGATGCTGTCAATCAATTGATCGAATCCTCTCCCAAAACCCTCAGTCTCTATCAAATAGGGATGCCGCTTGTTTCCCAGGCACTGGCACAGTTGACACAAAATGATTTTATCAGGCTGCCGCCCATCACGTTCATCCTGATTGCTGTTGTGCTGTTAGGCCTGTACCGTAAGCTGTCTTATGTCATTCTTCCCTTGCTTTGTGTGGCCTTTGCACTGGTCTGGAATTTTGGGCTCATGTCCATTGCAGGTATCCCGCTTTCCATTCTGACCATGATCGTACCCGTGTTTCTCATCGCAGTGGGGACGGCTTATTGCATGCACATTGTTACGGAGTACCGCCATCAGGTGCGTAACGCAAAAGACGGTAAATCTGCAGCCATTGCCACATATGACACCATCACATTCCCGACGATTCTGGCGGTCCTGACAACGGTTGTCGGTTTGGGCTCTCTGCTCATCAGCCGCATAACAGCCATTCAGGCCTTTGCCATATCCGCCTGTTTGGGTATTATCAGCTTTCTGATCATCCTCCTGACCCTTATGCCGGCGGTCATGTCACTACTCCCGATGCCCAAGAAAAAAAGTGATCGGGTGTTTTGGATCGGATAGTCGATGGCATCGCCACCATCGATTTAAACTACCAGAAGATAACGTTTCCGGTAATCGGTATCCTGGTTCTGTTCTGCATTGTGGGCATCTTCAAAATACCGGTGGAGAGTAATCCTGTCGGGTATTTCAAGGAAGACACGGAGGTGAGTCAAAATTTTCACGATATCTATCAACATCTTTCCGGTAGTTTCCCTGTGAATGTCACCATGGGGAGCGACACCGAGGAGTATTTTCAAAAGGTCGAGAATATCGTCAAAATTGATAAGATGCAAAAATATATCGACACCTTGCCGGGTATCGACAAGACCATTTCATTTGCCGATTACCTGAAGCTTGTCAACTATGCCTCCAATCAGTTTAATCCTGAATATTACCGCTTGCCGGAAGAGGCCTGGGAGCTGCGGATGCTCATCAACAGTTATAAAATGATGCTGGGCGAGGACATGCTGATTCGATTTATGACACCGGATTTTTCACAAGCCAACATACTTCTGCTGACGCATATTTCCAGTTCAAGGGAATTTCTCAAAGCAAAGAAAAAAATCCTTTTGCATGCGGAGAACACGTCTTCCAAAGACGTCCACTGGAATGTCACCGGATTCGGGATGATCATTTCAGAAAGCAGTCATCAGATCACCAGCGGGCAGGTCAAAAGTCTGTCCATTACCATGGTCATTGTCTTTGGCATCATGTTTCTGCTCTTTTTATCGGGCAAGGTCGGACTGATTGCCATTGTTCCCAATTTATTTCCGATTGTGATTAATTTCGAGCTGTCCATGTTTACCAGCCTGATTGCCAGTATCGCCATTGGCCTGGCGGTGGACGATACGATCCACTATCTGGTTCGTTACAACCGGGAGTTCAGAAAGGATTTGAATGACAGGCGAGCTTTAAAAGAGACCCTGCGTCATATCGGGAGACCCATCATATATACAACGCTGACCATCAGTATCGGGTTTTCGGTCCTGGCCATGTCGGGTTTCAAACCCACGGCAATTTTTGGAACCATGATGGCCATCACCATGTTCTCGGCCCTTGTGGGAGATCTTATTCTTTTGCCGTCCCTGTTGTTGCATGTAGAACTGGTGACCCTGTGGGATCTGATGCGATTGAAGCTGGGAAAAGATCCGGAATTCGGCATTCCCTTGTTCAATGGTCTTTCCCGGACCCAGATTCATTATATTATTATGGCCGGGACCTTGAGAAAAATTCCTGCCGGGAAGGTTTTATTTCGCAAAGGAGAACCGAGTGATTCCATGTGTGCTATCATCTCCGGGGCCATGGACGTGGTGGAACTTGAAAACGAGGATCAAGAAATAAGGGAACACGGGATATACAAACAGTTAAACCAGGCTGGAGAAGGTGATATTCTGGGTGAGATGGGTCTGCTGAGAGGTGTTCCCCGTTCTGCGACCGTCATCGCAACCGAACCCTGCGATTATCTGGAAATTAACCTGAAAATGATTAAACGGCTACAGTGGCTCTATCCACCGACAGCCAACCGTTTTTTTATGAACCTTATGACGATACTGTGTGACCGCATTGAAACGACTACCAACAACTTTGCCTGCGAAAGTATCGTAGATGACCTTACCGGTTGGTACAACCGGCGTGGATTTATCAATATACTTGAAACGGAGATCCATCGATCCCGGCGTTATCAGGAACACCTTAGCTTATGTCTCATGGGGATCAATCTTGAAGTGTCCGACAAAAAGATGAGCTTTGAAATCAAAGACAGGAATTTTCGCTTGATCGGGCAGACCCTTTCTACACTGATTCGCAAAAGCGACTATCTTGGACGGCTCGACGCGGAGACCTTTGCGCTTCTCATGCCGCAGACGACCGCTCCAAAGGCGGAACCGGTCTGCGATCGATTGCGAAATCTTCTCTTAAGAAAAAAGCTGGATGCCGACGGCATTCGCCTGGATGTCGTTCTTAGTATTGTGGGATTTGATCATCACTCAAAAGAGACAGCCGTTCAAATGCTCGACCGGTCCCGAAAAGAGATAGAGGACCAGAGAAAAGGCTAAGATCCAATCGAGTGAGTACCCACCAATCCTTGTATCCCCCTCGAACCCTTCTTAGCGGTTTAGACTGTAGGCTGTTAGACTGTTAGGCCGCTAACAGTCAACAGTCTATAGTCTAGTTTTACCCTCGGACTCTGTTTCTTGTATATAGTTTCGAAAAAAATAATAGCCATCACGAAAACACGAAATCTGAAAAGCACGAAAGGTATCATGGTCTTTTTCGACTTTTCGTACTTTCGTGTTTTCGTGATATAGGGGTTGTCAGAAAAACGTTCCGATTGAGGATCGTTTTTCTGTTACAAACCCTTATGCCGCGATCCTATTTTCGGAACATTATT
>RCNC010001551.1_pt1 | contig 15495 bp, 10 predicted proteins | sample 2041301 | NCBI WGS metagenome assembly RCNC01 (sample SAMN09708231, study PRJNA481090) | Marine sediment metagenome, whole genome shotgun sequencing project. | biome: marine sediment; feature: ocean; material: sediment; isolation source: Sewage treatment plant 13A marine sediment (STP13A) ... | reverse complement strand
TCATGGATCCCCTGGCTCCCTTCCTTGCGAAATACGGGCTCTATTGTCCCACGCAACTGTCCGGGTTAAGCAGAGAAGGGCGTGACGACACATGCTCTCCCGCGGGCTTGATCCCAAGGGCTGGTCGGTCTATCACGCCCATAACCTTCTTCCTAGATTCTAACACAGACACATGGTACCTCATGAAACCCAACATACAAGGGCTAGGGTGAGGGTGTCACAGAGGCCCCCCTCATCCTTACCTTCTCCCCGAGGGGAGAAGGAATTAGCGGTAGCTTAGGGATCCCCGCTTTCGCCGGGATGACGGCAATTAGGTGTTTTTCGACACCCGCCTTCGCCGGAATGACGTTAGTGGATGTTCCACTTGAACATGGTCCAGATGTCTTTCCAGTTGCCCTTAAGGTCCAGGACCACGGCAGGCTCGAAGCCTGAATGCATCATGCAATTACTGCACCGAGGGTCCTGCCCGGAGCTGTAGTGGTCCCAGTCCACGGATCGCATGAACGTGTCGTAGTCTTCGTAGTGGTTGTCGGTGATGAGGTAGCAGGGCGCCTTCCAGCCTTGCGGGTTGCGCGTCACCGTGCCCCAGGGCGCGCAGTTGTATTGCTTCCTTCCGCGGAGGAAGTCGAGGTACAGGGGCGTGGAGAAGAAGCGATACTGTTCGGTCAGCTCGTTGACCTGATCGAACTTCTCGAAGACCTCTTCCCGGTTCATGAAGTCCTCATCGGACAGGCCGTTGTACTGGTAACCCGGAGAGACGAGAAACCCGTCCACCTTCAGTGAGGCCAGAAAGGCGAAGAGGCTGCGGAGTTCATCGATCTGCGTCGACTTGAAGACGGTTGTGTTCGTGGTGACGGAAAAACCTTTTCGCTTGGCCGTCCAGATTGCATCGGTGGCCGTGCGGAAGACCCCTTGCCGGTTGGCCAGGGCATCGTGTCGGTCGGCCATGCCGTCCAGGTGGACGTTCAGATACAGGTGAGGGTGCGGCTCGTTCCTGTCCACGAATTCGGCGAGCTTGAGCCCGTTCGTGCAAAGGTAGACATGCCTGTCCATGCCGAGCAGCCCGGCCACGATCTCGTCGATCGACGGGTGGAGCAGGGGCTCTCCGCCGCTAACGCTCACGACCGGAGCGCCGCAGTCACGGGCCGACGCAAGGCATTCGTCCGTGGAAAGCACCTTGTCCATGCTGTCGCCGTACTCCCGGATCCTGCCGCACCCCTGGCAGGTCAGGTTGCACTTGTGCAGGGGCTCGAGCATCAGGACAAGGGGAAAGTGCTCTCGTTTCTGCCAAGCCATTTTCGCGAGATAGGTGGTCATCGAAAGATTCAGCTTGAGGGGAAATCGCATGGCTCGTCTTCTTTCTGTTGGGTTCGTCGACTCTCAGGCTTCCAGGGCCTTGGTGTAGCGGGCCAGCGCCAAGAGCGGGAAATAGTCCCGGTACATGTGGTAGCGCAGGTAGAAGAAGCTGGGGAATCCTGTACCCGTGAATTCCTTCTCATCCCACGACCCCTTCTTGTTCTGGGTCCTCAAAAGATACCCCACCCCGTTCCTCACCGCCTCGGAGTCCGTCTCCCCGGCGGCCACCAGGCCCATCAGGGCCCATGAGGTCTGGGAGGCCGTGCTCTTGCCCTTGTCCTTGTTGATCGGGTCATCGTAGGACGCGCAGGGCTCGCCCCACCCGCCGTCTTCCTTCTGGCACGATTGGAGCCAGGCCACGGCCCGCCGGATTCGAGGCGAATCCATGTCATAGCCGACGGCCCCGAGCCCGCACAGTACGCACCAGGTGCCGTATAGATAGTTGATACCCCACCTGCCGTACCAGGAGCCGTCCGCCCCCTGCTCCGACTCGAGGAAGGCGATCGACTTGCGGATGGGCTCGAAGTCGGGCCCATAGTCCAATCCGCCGAGAAACTCGAGAACCCTTCCGGTCAGGTCGCTCGTGGGAGGGTCGAGCATGGACTTGTGATCCGCGAAGGGGATCCGGTTCCAGATCTCACGGTCGTTGTCCACGTCAAAGGCCCCCCAGCCGCCGTTCTTCGACTGCATGGAAAGGAGCCACTGGAGCCCGCGATACCAGTCCTCCGGGTGCTGTGCGTCCGTACCGTTCAGCTTGAGCACTGTGAGCACGGCGAGCGTGTCATCGCAGTCCGGGTAGAATTCGTTCGCGAATTCAAAGGACCACCCACCCGGGGCCGCGTCCGGGATCTTGATTGCCCAGTCGCCTTTTTCCTGGGTCTGTTTCGACCAGAGCCAGTCGGCTGCCTGCTCGATGGCCGGGTGGTCGGGTGACAACCCGCTTTCCAGCAGGGCCAGGCTCGTGTTGGCCGTGTCCCAGACCGGGGAAACGCAGGACTGGAGCCGAAGGGTTTGGTTGTCCTCGATAGCGAACCGGTGAATCGCTTCCACACCCTTGCGGACTGCGGGGTGATCCAGAGGATAGCCAAGGCATTTCAAGGCCATGACGCTGTTCATCATGGCAGGCATAATGCCTCCCCATTCGCCCGTGGGATCCTGCCTGTCGAGAATCCATTCCTCGGCCAGCTTCAAGGCCTTGTTTCGCGACCACACCAGAACCATTTTCTCGTAGCCCTTCAGGACCCTGTCCGCCGTGAAGAAGAAGCTCGCCCAGCCGTCGCCGTTCAAAGTCTTTCCGTTCCCGTTTCCACCAGGCGAACCCATGATGTCGAGTTCATTCAGGTGGAACTCCTTCGAGGTCTTGATCGTGGGCTTGTGGTGCCAGAGGATGAGAAGGGGAACCACGGTGGCGCGAGCCCAGGAAGACATCTCGTAGATGTTCAGCGGGAACCCCTCGGGCAGGAGCATCAGCTCGGGCGGAAGGGCAGGACACCGTTCCCATGGGTAGACGCCGAGGAGTGCGAAGAAGATCTTCGTGAAGACGCGGGACTTATCGATCCCTCCGTGGGCGACGATGAAGTCCCTGGCCCGGGCCATGTGTCTCCCGTTCAGGTCTTCACCGGCCAGTTTCATCGCACAGTAGGCCTCCAGGGTGGTGGACAGGTCGCCCGGGCCCTCGTAATGAATGTTCCAGGACCCGTCTGCAAGCTGCGTCTCCTTCAGGTAGTGAACCATTTTTCTTTGCTGCAGCTGGTCCACGGTGTCCATGAAGTGCATGAAATAGATGTATTCGGAGGTCAGGGTGGAGTTGGCTTCCACCTCGCCCACCCAAAGGCCCTGTTCCTGATTTTGCAGGCGCAACAGATACTCCTGGGAACAGGCGATCGCCTTGTCGAGTTCCTCGTTCCCAAAGGCCCGGTAGGCCCTCTTGCGGCGCGTTGCCGGGGAGGTGTTGTATCCGTAGGTAGTGCCGTTCCAGCATTCCAGGTTGTGTGAGGGTTCAGCTGTCGTCATCTTTCCCCGCCCTTTCGTTTGTTCTTGCCTTACACGATCCTCTGACTTACGTCCCGGAAGACCCCTTCCGTGCTCGAGACGGCCCCCCGCCGGTCGTATTCCGTGCGGACCGTGATGTCCGCCAGGAAGGGGCTGCCGTCTTTGCGAACCGCGATGCCCACATGGTTCTGGATGGTTACCTTCTTCGATTTCTTGATGTGCTGCCGGACCGCCTTCGCGTTCGGGGACAACAACCGGAAGGACTTCATGGGCATTCCGACCGCGCCTTGTGGCTTGTCAATGCCGAGAATGCTCGCGCCGGCCGAATTCATCTGGACAATCCTGCCTGCTTCGTCGCACGCGAAAACCCCTTCCGGAAGGTTCTCGAACAACGATCTCAACCTGTCCTCCGACTGTTTGACCTGTTGAAAAATGAAGGCGTTCTCCAGGGAGCAGGAGAGATGCTCTGAAAAGGACCGCACTTCCGGCAGGCAACTTTCGTCCAGCTTCCCGTGTCTTCCTGTGGCAAAGACACCGGTCACCCGCCCCCGGACCGTGATCGGGGCAAGGACGACCTCGCGGATCCGGAACATCCCTTTCATCTTCTCGACAAATCGGCGAAGTTGGCGCTCGCCTAAGATCTGATAAAGCAGAACCGACGCGTCCGGCAAGTAGACCGGGCTCTTCGCATCGATGCAGGTCTGGAAAGAGGGAACGCGCTTCAGAGGGAAGCGAAAGTTCATCAGCGAAAGGCCGGTCAGAGACTCGGCTACATTGAGCAGGCGCGGGCTGAAGGAGGAGTGCTTGATCGTTGCGCTGCCCGATTCCTGATCGAGGAAGAAGATGTGGGACTCGAACTTGAACTTCTTCAATTCCCGAGAGACCTTCATGAAGAGCTGCTCGGGTTCGAGCGTTCGGTAGGCGAGATGAACGGCCGAATCCAGACCCGCACGGACCAGGTCCCTATCTCCTTCGCCGGGGCGGGTCCCGCTGAAGGTCGTTTCGATGAGGCTCAACTGATCCTCGACCACGTAGTTCCGGAGGATGCGGTAGACCTTCTCCGCGGGTACGCCGGAGGCCACCTCGAGAACATAGTACTTGCGAACCGCCAGGGCCTCGGCCAGGTCCTCCAGCCTGGAGAGTTTGGGGGCCACGCGTACCCCGTTCTTCAACTCGCGGAGGTTCTTCTCGTCCACGCCCCACCGCCGCGCGATCTCCCGGTCGGACACGTCTTCTCCGAGGACCAACCGGATGAACCGGTACAGGTTCTTGCATTGGTCGGATGGGTCATGGTAGCGCATTGGATCACCCCCACGGTTCGGGTGCGGTTAAATTACCCGCATCTTAAGGGTTTCCCGTGGTTTCTGTCAATTTTTCGGGTCATTCCCGCCCAGGCGGTTGTCGAAGAACCCCTATCTGCCGTCATCCCCGCGAAAGCGGGGATCCAGTAGCTCATTTGGCAAACTTTTACATCTCCCTCTGCAGCAAAGAAGAGGTGAACTTCTCGATTCCGGACGCAAAGATTCCGGACGGAATGACAGGGTCCACTCTCTGGAATGCCTTCTTGATGATCTCTTCGGCCTTTTCGAGCGCGTAGTCCGGGGATCCGCAATGACGAAGAATCTCCACGGCCTCCAGGGTGATCGCCTCCTCCTCGGTGTGCATGGACAGGATCTCTTTCAGGCGCTTCCGGCCGGCCGGTCCCGCGCTTCGCAGGGCGTGAATGACCATGAGGGTCACCTTGCCTTCCGTTATGTCCTTGCCCTGTCCTCCTTTCCCGGTGGCGAATTTGTCGCCTTCGATGTCCAGGACGTCGTCCTTGATCTGGTAGGCCACGCCGAGCGCGCAGGCGAACTGCCCGAGTTCCTCGAGGACGCTGTCGTTTACATCTGCCAGGGCGCCTGCGATCTGCGCGCTCATCCGGAACAGGGCTCCTGTCTTGAGGCCCGACATCTGGAGGTAGTTGTCCTCGGAGATCTTCTCCATGTCCAGGAGCCCCCTGTGCCAGGCGATGTCCATGCTCTGCCCAAAGTGGAGGTTGATCATTGCCTGCACATAGACCTCGAAGATCTTGCTCCGTACCGCATCCGGAAGGGCATCTTCTCTGCGCAAGAGGGGAAGGAGGGAGAGAAAATAGAGGGCATTGCCCGCGTTCATGGCAACGTCCGTCCCGTAGATGTGATGAATGCAGGGTTTTCCTCTCCGCAGGACGCTGTCGTCCTCGATATCGTCGATGATCAGGGTGCCGTTGTGGCTCAGTTCGGGAATGAACATGTAGTCCTTGTAGTCGGTTTCTTCCTTCCCGAAGGCCTGGAGGATGAGGGAGAAGAGTCGGGTACGCACGCCCTTTCCGTTCCTCGACAGGAGGTCCCGTAGCGGTTCAGCGATCGCCTTGGTGGGGCCCACCGTGTCGTACGTGTGTGCCGACCCCCCACACAGATTGGCGAGAAGCTGGTTGTCGTACACCTCCGGCAGGCAGACTGCGGCGAGACCATCGATGGAGAGCTTCCCGGCAGGGTCGTGTGCCCCCCCGTTGCCCGGTTGGGTATCTTTGGTCGCAGTCAGCTCCTTGAGGAAAGAAAGGAGGGATTCCGGATTGACGCTGGTCTCGAAGCACCCGTCCCTTTCCAGGGGAAAGACGTGAACAACGATCCCCGTGTTCCACAGGAGCTCATAGGCGAGGAGAATCTCTTTCCAGCAGGCCACGCCGATCACGGCCTTGGGCAGGTATTTTTTGATGAGGGCCTTGACGAGCGTGCCGCCGGGTGCGCAAAAGACACGAACACCGGCCTCTTCTGCTGCGGTGACCAGAGTCGCCATCGCGCAGCGGCCGCATTTCTCGCAGTGGACCCCTTCGTCATCCGTGCTCGCCGGGCAATCCCGGCTCTTCAGACAGTGAGGCAGGAAGATGCAGATGTCCTGAGGGGCAACATTCATGAAGTAGGGCAGGTGGGCTTGATTGATTTCGTCGAAGAGGCGCTCAGCGTCCTTTTGGGAAAGGGGGTCTTCGCCTCGGGTGAACACGCTTTCTTTCGAATCCTGGTCGGTTGCCATGGATCTGCCTCCTGTGCGGGTAAAATACCCGCATTCTAGACGTCTCCACGGATTTGTCAAGAGTTTTCTTGAAGAAAGTTGGGCGGCATTCCCTTCTCCCCTTTGGGAGAAGGTCAGGATGAGGGGGGCACCCTCACCCTATCCCTCTCCCTCAAGGGAGCTCAGACAGTAGAAACATGCACCTTGGGCCGTTTGTCCTTCCAGGGGCGGGCCTCCTCGAGCTGCGTGGCGAGCTTGAGCAGGGTCCCCTCGTCTGCAAACCGTCCGGCGAACTGGATCCCGATCGGCAAGCCGTCCTTGCTCCACGCGAGGGGCAGGGAGATGGCGGGGAGCCCGGTGGTGTTGAACAGGCCGGTGAATGGGCAAACAGTGAAGACCTGTTCCGTCCATTTTTCGGCGGTCATGCCGGGTGCGTTCTGATTCATTTCTCCCAGGGGCCAGGGAGGATGGGCTGCTGTGAGGGAGAGCAGTGCGTCGTAGCCTTGAAAGAACGCGCCGACCGCACGGGAAACACCCGTAAATATGTCCAGGGCCTTGAGAAGCTCCGGTGCGCTGATGCTCTTGCCGTACTGGTAACAGGCCCAGGAGGCGGTCTCCAGGTTCTCCTCGGACGGGGTGCGGCCCATGGCTTCAGCGACGCCATCCATCATGTTCGCAAGGTTCGCGGACCAGACGCGAAGTGAGGCGAGGCCGTGAGCCTCCACATCGATCTGCGGTGCCGCCTCCACCATTTCGTGTCCGAGGTCGTTGCAGAGCTTGACCGCATCACGAAGGGCGGCCACGCATTCCGGATTGACGGGAACGCCGGTGAGGGGCTTTTCCATCCAGGCAATTTTCAGTTTTCCGGGCGGGGCGGATGCCTGTGACCTGAAGGTTGTTTGGGGGGGCTCGGCCCAGGCGTAACATCCGATATCCGGGCCTGCCACGGCATCGAGAAGGGCAGCTGCGTCGCGAACGCTGCGCGTGACGGCGAATTCGATGGCAATGCCGTTCAGGAGTTCACCGTAGTCAGGGCCCGTCGGGATTCGACCCCGCGTGGGCTTCAGTCCCACGAGTCCGCAGCAGGCGGCAGGGATGCGGACGGACCCTCCACCGTCATTTGCGTGGCCGATCGGGACGATGCCTGCTGCCACCGAAGCGGCCGAACCACCGCTCGAACCTCCAGGGCTCCTCTCGGTGTTCCAGGGATTGCGGGTGGACCCGTGGAGTACCGGCTCGGTGTTCGCGTTGAAGCCAAATTCAGGGGTCGCCGTCGTGGCGACCGTGACGAGACCGGCCTTTCGGAACCGGGCCATCAGCTCGGTATCATGGGGCAGGGTGAGACCCTCGGCCAGCTTGCTTCCCATGTGCATCGGGACCCCGGCGGCGTGCGTAATCAGCTCCTTGATGACGAAGGGAACGCCCTTGAACGGCCCGTCGGGCAGGCCGGCTTCGATCTCCTTCTGCGCTTCGTCCGCGAGGACGGTGACAACTGCGTTGAGCTTCGGGTTGAGCTTCTCGATTGCCTCGAGCGACGCGTCCTTGAGTTCCTCGGGTGTGACCTTCCCACCCTTGACGAGATCGGCCAATCCCAACCCATCGTAATCTGCGAACTCTGACATTTTCACCATGATTTCCCTCCGATGCGGGCTGTTCACCTGATCCTGGGGCCTCGAGCGATCCCTCTATCTCGCCCATAACGCTGCTTCGAGTCAAGGGGCAGGGATCGGGGGTTAGGCCGCGTGCCCGTGTGCGTGCCCGTCCCCTAAGTGGCGTTTGCGGCGGGAAGTGCTTTTGGAATAGTATTGGGCCCGTCTCGGTGGGCGAAAAGGGCCCTTTAAACATGAACCGGCGGCCTTCGGGCGAGAAAGCGGGTGCCATGACGGACATCATCCAAGCCAGCGTGATCTGGGAAGTGCTCGATCAGGCCGCAAAGAGCGTGCCGGACAAGACGTGCTATTTCTTCATGGGGAAGGAATACAGCTTCAGGGTTGTGGACGAGATGAGCGACCGCCTGGCCTGCGGCCTCCTCGATCTCGGGATCGGGAAAGGGGACCGCATCGGCATCATCGCACTCAACCAGCCGGAATGGGTCTTCACCTATTTTGCCGCCGCCAAGATCGGGGCGACCGTTGTCGGGCTGAACGTCCGGTACCGGGAGATGGAACTGGGCTACATGCTCAATCAGTCGGAGACAAAGGCCGTGGTCACGCTGGAGGCCATGGGCGACCAGATGGACTACGTGGGGTTCTTTGAAGGCTTCCGTGAAAAGGTGCCCTCTGTCGAGCATTTCGTCTTCATCGGCGGACCGGGGTTCGAGGGGACCCATTCGTTCGAGGCCATGTTGAACACGGAGGTGGACCGGAAGGCCCTTCAGGCGGCGAAGGCTTCGGTCCGGCCGGAAGACCTGATGATCATCATCTACACATCCGGGACCACAGGCGTGCCCAAAGGCGCAGCCGTCACGAACGGGTCCCAGCTCGCGGCGGCCCGGGCCCAGGCCGAGCACACGAAGGTTGGGCCGGATGACCTGGTGCAGGTTGCCGCGCCTCTGAACCACGTGGGTGGGACCACCTGCGGCATCGTGAACATGATGTTGGGGAGGGCTGCCATCGAGCTAATACCGGTCTTCGATGCCAACGTGGTCATCGAACAGGCCAAGGCGAATCCACCCACGATCATGGCCGGCGTACCGACCATGCTCGTGCTGATCCTGATGAATGAGAAGTTCGGTTCCCTGAACACGGATTCTGTCCGGCTGGTCATCACGGGCGGGTCGAATTCCGAGCCGAGCTTGCTGACGAGCCTCTACGACGCCTTTCCGAAGGCAACGGTCATGAACCTGTACGGCCTGTCCGAGTCGTCCGGGGCGCTGGTCATCAGCCCCTGGGACTCCGATTTCGAAAGCACCGTCAAATCCATTGGAAAGCCTGTTGGCGGTTTTCAGGTCAAGGTCGCGGACGGAGACGGGCTGGAGCTTCCTCAGGGAGAGATCGGGGAGCTTTACTTTAAAGGGGCGGGCGTCGCTGCGGGGTACTTCCGAATGCCTGAGGAGACGGCGGCCACCTTCGACAGCGAGGGCTGGCTGCACACGGGCGACATGGGCTACATAGACGAGACGGGTTACATCGTCTTGATGGGCCGGCTCAAGGAGATGTACATTCAAGGCGGGTTCAACGTCTATCCCGTCGAGGTGGAGAATCTCATCTCCAAACACACCAAGGTGGCCATGGTTGCCGGAATCGGTGTTCCGGATCCCGTACTCGGTGAAATCGGCTGTTACTACATCGTGCCGAAGCCGGGGGAGGAACTCACCGAGGAAGAGATCAAGGCCTACTGCAGAGAACGCCTGGCCGACTACAAGATCCCCAAAAAGATCGTCTTCCGTGCAGAACTCCCCCTGACCCCGGTGGGCAAGATCATGAAGTCCAAGCTCAAGGAGGAAATCCAAGGATGAGAACGAGATTCACGGAGCTTTTGGGTATTCGCTATCCGATCGTCCAGGCCTCGATGGCCTGGATTACGGATGCCGTGCTGGCGGCGGCCGTATCGGAAGCCGGCGGCCTGGGTACGATCGGGCCGAATGCGGGATGCACCACCATTACGCCCGATGTGGGCGAGACGGGAGAGCGGCTCAGGGAGCAGATCAGGAAGTGCAAGGAATTAACCGACAAACCCTTTGCCGTGAACTTTGTCGTGGGCGTGGTCGGGTGGGACAGGGACTACAGCGACCGATGCCTGGAGGTGGGGATCGAAGAGGGGGTTCCCGTGGCCGTGGTGTCCCAGGGGAGTCCCCTGGTCTACACGCCGCGACTCAAGGAGGCGGGCGTCAAGGTGATTCATGTGGGCTCCACGGTGCGGCACGTCCAGAAGGCGGAAGATGCGGGCGTGGACGCGGTGATCGTTTCGGGTACGGAAGGGGGAGGGCACAGCGGCTTCGATCAGATGACAACCCTGTGTCTGGTCCCTCAGGCAACCGATGCGGTCAAGATCCCGGTCATCGCGGGCGGCGGGCTTGTCGACGCCCGGGGCCTCGTGGCGGCCTTGGCCCTGGGGGCGGAAGGGGTGTACATGGGTACGCGCTTCATGGCCACCGAGGAGTGCCCCACCCACCCGAACGTGAAACAGGCAATCCTGGATGCCATGGACACGAGCACCATGGCCATCCGGCACGGCAGCCCTGTCTCCCGGAAAGACGAAAAGACGGGGGGCCGGGGGTTCGTGGAGGAGCGACGCGGCTCGATCCGGCTACTGCTCAACGATTTCGCGCGGGATGTCATTGCGGCGCAGGGGGGCAATGTCTCGTTCGAAGAGGTGATTGCCGCGACGGGCAGTCCGGAAGAGAACCCGGAGAGCAACCGGACGATCGCTGCGTTTGTGAACGGGAATCTCGAGAGGAACACGATCACCGCGAGTCAGGGCTCGGGGCTGATCCACGACGTGCCCACCTGCCGGGGGTTGATCGACAGGATGATCGCCGACGTGAAGCCCATCCTCGAGAGACTGAGCACCGCCTATTCGTCTTGATCGGGAAGCGAAACATGACCGAGATATCCAGTGCCAGGGTGATCTGGAAGGTCCTCGAGGATGCGGCCCACGAACTGCCCCACAGAAGGATGTATGTGTACCAGGGACAGGAGATCAGCTTTCAGGAGGTGGACAAAAGGTCGGATCGGGTGGCGGCGGGCCTCTTGAAGCTCGGTTTCACAAAGGGAGACCGCGTCGGCGTCATCGGGTTGAATCAGCCGGAATGGCTCTACACGTACTTTGGCGCCGCCAAGATCGGAGCGGTCATCGTCGGCCTGAATGTCCGGTATCGGGACACGGAGCTCGAATACATCCTCAACCAGAGCGAGGCAAAGGGTCTGGTCACCCTCACTCGTGCCGGGGATATGGACTACGTCGAATATTTCGATACCTTGCGAGAGAAGATCCCTTCGGTCGAGGAGTTCATCTTCATCGGTGGAGAGGGCTTTGCAGGGAGCCACCGTCTCGAAGCGCTCCTGGACGCTGAGGTGGACGATCGCGTGCTGGACGAGGCCAAGGCGGCAGTGCAACCCGACGACCTCGTGATGATCATCTACACCTCCGGGACGACGGGAAGGCCGAAGGGGGCGGCCCTGTCGCACAGAAGCCAGCTCGCCTCGGCCCGGGCCCAGACCGTGCACTGCGGGGTCAGGCCGGAGGACACCCTCCTCATCGTGCTTCCGCTGAATCATGTCTCCGGGATTACCTGCATGGTCCTCTCCGGCCTCCTTGCAAAGGCCACGGGCATCCTGATCCCGGAAGTCGATTTCGACGAGATCGTCACACAAACCCGGGACCACCGGCCCACCATCTTCGGCGGTGTCCCCACCCTGTACACGCTCCTGTTCATGAAGGAGGAGTTCCTCGCACTGGATCTGACCCGGGTACGGATCGTGGTCTCGGGGGGATCGAATTCCGACCCTCCACTCCTGAGGCAGCTCAAAGAGGTCTTCCCGGAGGCGACGGTGATGAACCTGTACGGGTTGAGCGAGGTCTCGGGCGGAGTGGTCATGAGCCCGTGGGACAGCGACTTCGAACAGACGGTCCGTTCGATCGGAACACCTTTTCCGGGGATGGAGGTGAAGGTGAAGGACCCGGAAGGGAGAGAGCTTCCCACAGGGGAAACGGGCGAACTCTATTTCCGGGGCGAGTGTGTGGTGGAAGGCTATTTTCGTATGCCCAAAGAGACGAGTGAGGCCTTTGACGCAGAGGGGTGGCTCTCTTCCGGTGACATGGGCTACCTGGACGAAGACGGCTACATCATCCTGATGGGCCGGAAGAAAGAGATGTACATTCAGGGCGGGTTCAACGTCTATCCGGCCGAGGTGGAGAACCTGCTGAACAAGCATCCCAAGGTTGCGATGGCAGCCGGAATCGGGGTTCCGGATTCCGTGATGGGCGAGGTGGGACGGTACTACATCATCCCAAATCCGGGACAGGATGCCACAGAGGAAGAACTGAAGGCGTATTGCAGCGAGCACCTGGCCGACTACAAGGTGCCCAAACAGATCGTCTTCCGTGAAGCCCTCCCTCTCACGCCGGTCGGCAAGGTGATGAAAGCCAAGCTCCGGGACGACTACATAAAGACCGGGGAATAGGCCCACCCCCTCCAATTCGGGGACAGCCACCGATTTACAGCTTTGAAAATCAAGGGGTTGCGTCCGAATTCGGTGGCTGTCCCCGAATTCGAACCGAATTTGCCTGATTTATCTGACCAAAAATCGGTGGCTGTCCCCGGTGCTCAGGTTTCGGAGGATGCCCGGTTCCCCGCAATGCAGGGTCAGACGAGACCTCGGTCTTTGGAGACCGAGTTGAACATCTCCGCTTCGTGAGGGAAGGGCGGCGTTGCCGCGGCAACCGCTATAAGATCAATCGCCTCTTCCTGGCAGGCGGAGACGCAGACCCCACAGCCGACACACTTATCCGAGGATACCTCCATGGTCTCGTCGAGTTCGGCGATCGCGTCCATGGGACACCGGTCGACACAATCCCCGCACTGGATGCACAACTCAGGGTCGATCTTGGCGTTGTAACAGATGTTCGCCATCAAGGAGGCCTGGGGGAGAAGTTTGATGCCCTGGACGATGCCGCAGCAGCACGGGCAACAGCAGCAGGTGAACGAAAGCTCCTCTGTGTTGCTCGTGCAGAGGACCAGCCCTTCTTTCTCCACGGCATCCAGGAGTTTCATCAACTCGTTCTTACTGATCTTCCTTGCGATTCCGTTGTCCATGTAGTACTGGGCCTGGTCGCCGAAGGCCAGGCACCTCTCAATGGTATGTTCGCATTTGCTTCCCCGCGTGTCTGCCATCTGTGTGCAGATACAGGGCGCCACTGCGATCAGTTCATCGTCCTTGATGAGTTCGCGCATGCGGTTGTAGGAGGCGACCGTGGTCTTCGCGTCTACGGCCGTGTCGGCAGGAATGACCCGCATCTGTTTCGTTGGCAGAGTGAGGCCCGTAGCGCCCAAGGAAGGGAAATACTCATCCATGAGTTGCGTCAATTCTGCGTCGACCTTGTCGATCTGGGCCTCGATGATGCCCACGAAGAACTGGTAGGCCTTGTACAGGACCTTGTCGCCTTCCCGGTTTCGGAAGATGAGCCCCCGCTTTGCCATGTCCTCGAGCTTGTCCCCAAGCTCGCCTTCCTCGCGTCCGAGTCGTTTGGCGATATCGGCAAGGACTTCCGGTTCCTTTGTCAGGCTCAAATACATCTCAGCGTCTTCGGGTGTGAAGAGTTTCTTCAGGAGCTTGATCTCAACGCCGTTAGGCGTCGAAGGGTATCCGCCGGGAAAGGTGTGCAGGAATTCCCTGAGGCTGGCATAGACGTCGCTCATGGCGTTCTCCTTGTCATTGCGCTGTGGGTTCAATCGACCGTTCCGGAGTATACCGCGGACAGGCTTTCACTGACAACGAACCAGTACTTGTTTGAGGAAACCGGCTGTTATGCACTCGAGAACAATAAACGGTCCTTTGACGATTCCGCCGCCGGTCCGTACAATAGCTTCTCTGGTTTCAAGGACGAGATTCAGAGGAGCACGCCCCCAGCGGGGCGAGGAAGAACTCAACAAACGAGTTTATGAAAACTCAAGACGAGGAGGGCATGGAATGAAGGAATGTGTAATCGTGGATGGCATGCGGACCGCAAACGTGCGCGCACACCCGGAAAAAGGGTGGTTCAGGAACGTCACCGTCGATACGATGATTATCTCGGTCTACAAAGCGCTTTTCGAACGGAACCCTAAGGTCAAACCGGAAGACATAGAGGCTGTATTCTGCGGTACGGCAAACCAGACCGGGGTGCAGAACGACATCGCACGCATGGGTTGGCTCGCGGGCGGGTATCCCGAGTCCGTGGCGACGAACGGCATCGGCCAGCAGTGTCCGTCCGGCATGGCCGCGACCGAACATGCGGCCAGAGCGATCATGGCCGGAGAGGGCGACATTTACATCGCCTCCGGGGTGGAGGACATGGACAAGGTTCCCATGGCCGCTGGCATGGAGTTCCCGGCGAAGTTGGCGGAGCGATACAATATCGCGGATATGCCCATGGGGGCGACCGCGGAGAAGGTGGCAAAGCAATACAATGTCAGCCGGGTGGACCAGGAGAACATGGCGTTCTGGAGCCACAAAAAGGCTTTCGAGGCCACCCAGGCCGGCAAGTTCAGGACCGAGATCGTGCCCATCGAGGGAGAGCAAGAGGACGGAACGAAGTTCGTGGTGGACAGGGACCAGTGGGTCCGGGAAAGCATATCCATGGAGAAGATGGCCTCCATGAATCCCGCCTTTGACCCGGAGAACGGGGTGGTGACCGCGGCCACATCCTCGCCCCTCACGGCGGGCGCTGCCGCGCTGCTGCTTATGAACCGGGAGAAGGCGGATGAGCTTGGTCTCCAGTATCACCTCAAGTACGTCCGCGGGGTCATGGCCGGGTGCGACCCCACGATGATGGGTATCGGCCCCATCCCTGCAGCCAAGAAGCTGCTCGACCGGAGTGGGCTCACCGTGAAAGACATCGACGTCTGGGAACTCAACGAAGCCTTCGGCAGCCAGAGCCTCGCATGCCTGCGGGAACTCGGGATCGCGGAAAACGCGCCTTTTGATAACGTCAATATCTGGGGAGGCGCCCTGGCTCTGGGCCACCCCCTCGGCGAATCCGGTGTCAGGATTCTGGTGACCCTGAACAACATCATGAAGACCGACTGCAAGGATGCCAAGTACGGAGTGGGCATGCTTTGCGGCGGGTTCGGAAATGCAAACGCCACCCTGTGGCAGAACGTAAACAAGTAAGGACCCCGCCGTCTCTGGTCCGGCATCGGAACGCCGGACCGGAGACGGTGCAAAAGTTGGCCAGGGCCGCAGGGAGCATCTTCTCCTGCGGCCGTTCCATGATCTACTACACCTTTCCGACGCCCCCTCGCTGCTTCCTCAACGCCGCCTGCCCGGGGGCGGGAACCCGCATCTTGGAATGCGAACATTCCCTCTCCCTTGAGGGAGAGGGCCAGGGTGAGGGTGGCACAGAAGCTCCCCCTCATCCTGACCTTCTCCCCAGAGGAGAGAAGGAAGCTCTGTAAGCTCGGCGGTTAGCAAT
>RCNC010001550.1_pt1 | contig 15495 bp, 8 predicted proteins | sample 2041301 | NCBI WGS metagenome assembly RCNC01 (sample SAMN09708231, study PRJNA481090) | Marine sediment metagenome, whole genome shotgun sequencing project. | biome: marine sediment; feature: ocean; material: sediment; isolation source: Sewage treatment plant 13A marine sediment (STP13A) ... | reverse complement strand
CCAGCCGTTCCGCCACCGGCGACGACTACGCGAATTTTTTCCTCCATCAATAGTTCTCCGGAGGGTCAACTGAGCGGTCTCCTTTGAAGTGAGCATATCACGCGGGCAGCGAGCGGCTGACTCGAATCCTTCTGAGCGCCGGGTAAAAGCGCCGGGTAAAAATGAGAAAGGGGCGCTCACGCCAGTCGAAGAAGATTCAAAAAATCTTTGCGGGTTTTCCGTTCCAAACTCTCTCACCGGAAGGTCGTAACGGAAGGCCTGAAAAATGTAGATGTACGCTGATGGTAGCGCTACCATAGGCGGACACGAAAGAAGCATTTTGAAACAGCGACCGGGGAATATAAAGATGTGGCGTTATTTCAACAATAGTGCTAGAAAAGCAACAACTGCAATCAAGGGGATGGAGTAATGACGATGGGCAAAATCAAAACACCTATGAAAAAACCAACTATGAGAAAAACCAAATTAGCTACCGCCATATCGGCGGCATGTTTGTCCATGGTCGCCAGCCAGGTGATTGCGCAGGAGACCGATGACGCGATGGAAGAGGTTCAGGTCACCGGTATTCGCGGCAGTTTGCAAGCGGCCATTGATCTCAAGCGTGAGTCTTCAGGCGTGATGGACGCCATTTCCGCGGAAGATATCGGTAAATTCCCCGACACAAACTTGGCTGAGTCGCTGCAACGCATTACCGGTGTGTCCGTGAACCGCGTAGACGGTGAGGGCTCCGAGGTTACGATTCGCGGTTTCGGTGGCCAATTTAACCTGGTGACCCTGAATGGCCGTCAGATGCCCGCAGCCAATAACGCTGTAGATTTCTTTGGCGCCAACGCCACCAGGCCTGGCGGCAATTCGCGCTCCTTTGACTTCTCGAACATCGCGTCTGAGGGCGTATCGGGCCTGCAGGTGTACAAATCGGGCAGGGCCGGAGTCCCGTCCGGCGGCATTGGCGGCACGATCAATGTTCAAACCATCCGACCTCTGGACACCGCTAATACGTTCTCCTTTGGCGCCAAGGCCGTTGACGACGCCGGCGGCGACAGCATTACGCCGGAGCTTAGTGGTATTGGCAGCTGGACGAATGATTCAAGTACTTTAGGCGTGACCGCCTTCGCTTCTTACCAGGAGCGCGAATACTCGAATCGCACGGCGCTTGGGGGTGGCTTTTTCGTCTGGCAAACTCCTTTTGATGCGAGCACCCCGGCCTTCGCCAACGCCACCATCATCAATCCACCGGGCCCCGATCAAAACGCCGGTTTTCAACCAAATGCCGCTATGGCGTACTCCGAGGGTACTCGCGAGCGTACGAACGCTTCGCTGACCCTGCAGTGGGCACCCAGTGACAGAATGACTCTCACCGTGGATGCGATGATCGCGCAGAATGAAAATTCTTCATGGGGTGTTTCTGATCTACCCTTCTTTGTTCGCCAGTTCGATTTTGTCGCATTCGATGACAATCCTGTTCTCAGTCTTCCTGATTTCATAGGCGAGCCCCTCGTGGCCGGCGGTGGTAGCGACTTCACTCAGGCGGGCAAGGAGCTCCCATTCCGGAATACCCTCTTCAGCATTAAAGACGAGATGACTACGATTGGCGCCAATTTAGAATTTCAGCTCACTGACTCGTGGGGTATGAATTTCGACGTGGCTACTACCGAAGCCAAAGCCGGCGGCAACGGCCCTGGTGGCTCTATTTCTGAAGCAATCTCCATTGGCGGTCAGGCTGTCGCTGCCCAGTTCATTGACTACCGAACCGACATTCCGAACACCATTCAGTACATCGCGGACGGCTCCGGCCCGACCAGCAACCTGGTCGGCGGTGTGCTGACTAACTACGCCGGCGGCAACTCGAATGGTGTTTTCGAGAAATCGGATCTTGGTTCCCAGTGGATCCTTCAAGATTTCAAAGACCAGAAAAGCACCATGGACCAGTTGAATTTGAAAGCCGACTGGGACAATGGCGGTGGGATCCGGGCTAATTTCGGCCTGGGCTATTACGAGCAAGATATTCGGCAGGTAAATGTAAGCAACCGCGAAGAACTCGGCGGCTGGAACACTGGCTTCATTGGCGACATCGCGACGCTGATGGGAGAAGATGCTATCGAAACTATCTGCATCTCCTGCCAGTTTAACGACCATGACAATCTCATCCTGTCGGGGGAACAACTGCAAGCGGATTACATTGCGGCCGGCGGAACTGTAGCCCCAGGCGCCAGCCCGCGGGTCGTTGGCCAGGAAGCGTTCTTTATCGACCCGATAGCGTTCGCGAAGGCCTTTGACGGCTTCACCAGCGGCAGCGGTGCTGTATACGACATCAACAACCGGAAGTTGAACAGTACTAACGACCGCCTTATCAACGAATCAGTCACGTCAGCTTTCGCCGAGATTATTATGGACGGCGATGTCGGCGACATGCCGATGCAGATCGTGGTCGGGCTGCGCTACGAGGAAACGGACGTCAAATCCTCATCGGTGCAGTCGGTCCCCATTGCCAAGGACTGGGCATCGGACAACGACTTCAACACGAGATTCGGCCCAAATCCTGAGGCGGTGTCGCAGGACTTCGACTATGACAACTTTCTGCCGAGCATCGATGTCTCGTTGGATCCGACCGACAACCTAAAAGTGCGCGCCTCGATGAGCACAACCATCGCGCGTGCTGAGTTGGGCGCTATGTTTGTCGATACCAATGCCGGTAATCCGACCACGGCGACGGCACTGGGTGGTGTTGCCAGCGGTAGCAGGGGTAACGCGCGACTGTTACCTCTGGAGTCCGATAACCTCGACTTGTCGGTCGAGTTTTACTACGGTGCTGGCAGTGCCTTTACGGTCGCCTACTTCGACAAGTCGATATCGAACTTTATCGGCAATGAGCAGGTAACGACCAACCTGTTCGGTCTGACCGATGTCTCCAGTGGCCTACCCGGCACGGTCTCGGGCGCTGCCGCCCAGGCCTTGGCGGATCAAGGTTGGGTCGCAACCGAGACGAACCTCTTTACCATGACCGCCATTCTGGCTAATCCGGCTGATTTCCCAGGCGGTGCCGGTGAGTTCATCGACCCAAGTCAGCCGGGGGGTGCGGCGCAGTCATCCGACGTGGCCACCGTATACGACATACCCCCTCAGCCGGGCGATCCATTGTTGAACTTCCTCGTCCAACAACCTACGAACGCGGAGAATGCGAATATCGATGGCTGGGAGGTCGCCCTGGTGCACTTCTTTGGTGACAGTGGCTTCGGCATTAATGCCAACGCGACCTTTGTCAACGGTGACGTCGGCTACAACAATTCCCTTCCTCAGGATCAGGATCAGTTCGCCTTGACGGGCTTGTCGGACTCATGGAATTTCATCGCCTTCTGGGAGAACGAGAAGTTTAGCGCACGTATTCTCATGAACCACCGTGATGAGTTCTTGAGCAACACCAACGTTGGTGACCGCATACCGCGGTATGTTCAAGAGTACGACCAGCTTGACTTCAACGTCGCGTGGCGTATGACCGAAAGTCTGACGTTTACCCTTGAGGGCATCAACATGCTGGAAGAACCGATCGTCTTCCATGGCCGCACATCAAAACAAATACAGGCTTACCAAGAAACTGACCGACGCCTGATGTTGGGTGCGCGCTACACTTTCTAGAGGTAGAAGTCGGCAAGATCAGAAGCAGGTACCTGGGTACCCACCGGCATGTCATGTCGGTGGGTACTACTCGTTCAACCCGGTATCGGATATAGCCTAAACTAATTTCTGAGGATCGCGTTCGGCCAGCGCAGCCGACAATTCATACCGCGACGCCATGAGTTACACGCAGCAACCACCTACCCAAGGAGAGAATTGCCATGGTCGCCAATAGAAAGCGGTTATTCGTCGCCAGTTTTATGACCTTAATTGTTGCAGGACTGTTTTTCGGATTGCGTGCCAGTATTCTTGGTGACTGGGCCACACAATTTGGGTTTACGAAGAGTGAGCTTGGGGGCATTACAGGCGGCGGTTTTGTTGGCTTTGGGCTGGTCATATTAATTGCGAGTGCCTTAGCCGAGAAAATCGGCTACGCAAAATTAATGTGGGTAGCTTTTGTTCTGCATATACTTTCAGCAATAATTACGATTGCCGCAACGCCTGTATACGGTGATGGTGGCGCTGGCAATGAAGCCGCGTATTGGATGTTGTACGTTGGTATGTTTATGTTTGCCATTGCCTGGGGTATCTGTGAGGCCATTATCAATCCCTTGACGGCGACACTTTATCCAGAAGAAAAAACACACTATTTGAATATTCTTCATGCCGGTTGGCCAGGGGGGCTTATCCTCGGTGGCTTGATCGGTTACTTTTTTGCCAGCTCAGATGCGAAACTTTTTCAGATAAGCTGGGAAATTTTGGTCGGCCTGTTCCTTATTCCAACATTCGTGTACGGCTACATGCTATTCGGACAGAAATTCCCTCTCTCTGAGGCACGCGCAGCCGGCGTCACGTATATGAAAATGTTAAAGGAATTTGCCGCACCAGTTTTACTGTTTCTCCTATTTCTCATGGCCTGTGTCGGCTACGTAGAACTGGGTACAGACAGTTGGATAATCAACATCATGCAAAACCTCATCGGTGGTGATGCATTCCTCCTGTTTATTTATACTTCAACAATTATGTTTGTGTTGAGGTTCTTCGCCGGTCCAATCGTTCACCGTATCAATCCCATGGGGCTGCTATTCGTCAGTGCCGTATTGGCGACAATTGGCCTATTCATGCTGGGTTCCGTCGCTACGGGTATGGCAATAATTGTAGCGGGTACAATATACGGCATTGGAAAAACCTTCTTTTGGCCAACCATGCTCGCTGTCGTATCTGAGCGTTTCCCGAAAGGCGGCGCGCTTACTCTCGGTGCCATTGGCGGAATCGGTATGCTCTCAGCCGGGCTTCTGGGTGGACCTGGGATTGGCTATACACAAGACCATTTTGCCGCGGAATTTCTACATGAAAAGCATCCGGCTGTTCATCAAGAATTTGTCTCTGATAGTAAGCAAGGGTTTCTCTTTTTTCCTGAAATCGCTGGCCTGGACGGCGCAAAAGTAGGTGCACTTCTTGAGAAAACCCCGGCCGAATTATCCGCTACTGAAACCGAAGAACGCGCGATTCTTGTGGACGCCTCAATTCGTGGAGGACAAACTACTTTCAGGTGGACTGCTCTGGTTCCATTGACCATGGCGCTTGGATTCTTGCTATTAATATTCTATTTCCGAGCGCAGGGAGGCTACAAGGCCATTCAACTTGGGAAGGAAGAGAGTGCGACAGCCCCCTAAGGGCAAGAGCAGGCAGGCAGCGGCTCGCCGCCATCATGAGCGGGTAACCATCAGCGATGTAGCCGTCCACGCCGGCGTTTCGCCGATGACTGTGTCCCGCGTCATCAATAGCGAGGGCAGTGTCCGCGACAGCACGCGCGCGGCGGTTAACGCCGCCATCCGCGAACTCGGCTTTTCGCCCAACCGGGCGGCCCGCAGCCTGGCCAGCGGAAGCCAGATGCAGGTCTGCCTGCTGTACGCGAACCCCAGCAGCACGTATTTGAGCGCGGTGCTGCTGGGCGCACTGGAGCAGGCTCGCGAGAACAATACGCAGTTGGTCGTCGCCGAATGCGGCGAGGCAGATGCGGAGCAGACCATAAAGGATCAACTGAAGGGCGGAGTCAGTGGTGTCCTGCTGGTACAGCCGCTCGCCGATTCGCCTGATCTGCTCAATCTGCTCAAAGAGCGCGATGTGCCGACGGTCACAATGGGCCCGCAGCTTGTCGGCGAACGTTCGTCAGTAATGATCGACGACAGAAGCGCGGCACGCACGATGACCGAATACCTTATCGGGCTCGGTCACCGGCGCATCGGATTCATAACGGGCAACCCGAAGTACCTGGTCAGCGAAGTACGCAAGAGCGGCTATCGCGACGCACTGGAAGCAGCGGGTATAAAGTGGCGCCCGGAACTGGTTGCCACCGGCCGCTTCTCGTATCGCTCCGGACTGGACGCGGCCGACCGCCTGCTCGCGCTGCCTGAGATTCCGACGGCAATCTTTGCCAGCAATGACGAGATGGCCGCGGCGACGATTTCCGTCGCCCACCGCCACCACATCGATGTGCCCGGCGAGCTGACAGTGACCGGCTTCGACGACACGCTGCTGGCAACCACGGTCTGGCCGGCGATCACGACGATCCACCAACCAATCAGCGACATGTCGCATGCCGCCATCGACCTGTTGACGCGCAGTATTCGCGCCAGTCGCGCGGGCGGCGACACCGAATGCGAGCACCTGACCCTGGACTACAGCCTGATAGAACGTGAAAGCTCGGCGCCACCCGCGCGGCGCGTTCCCCCGGACCATATCGCCTGATTATCAGCGCTGCTGTGTGCATTGACACCTCCCCCGGGTCAGCTTATGGTAGCGCTACCATTTGTTTGTCAGGCCTTCCCGGATTGGGCGTCGCACTGGACCACCAGCGTGCGGCACGGTACTCCTACCGGAGAGCCTGTCTGCCGGACAATCGACTCGAAGACGGCAGCATGTTCGACTGGTAACGGGAGCAAGACGACACACGATGGACACGACACTCGGCATAGATCTCGGCACACAAGGCCTGAAAGTTGTTTTCTATGACTACAGGACTCGCGAAGTCGTCGCCTCGGCATCCGCGCCGCTCGAAGTAATGCGCGATACAACCGGTCGGGCCGAACAGGAAGCGAGCTGGTGGCTGGTGGCATTGAAACAGGCACTGCAGCAGGTCAGCGCAAGCGTTCGCATGTCGGTGCGCGCGGTTGCGGTTTCCGGGCAACAGCATGGTTTCGTGCCGATAGATGGCAATGGCGAGGTCCTGCACGCGGTAAAACTGTGGTGCGATACGTCGACGCAGCAGGAAGCGGACGAGATCATGGAGGCTTGCGGCGGCCGTGAGCGCTGCATCGAGCTCGCCGGAAACCCGGTGCTGACCGGCTACACCGCCCCGAAGATTCGCTGGTTGCTGAAGCATCATCCGGACAAGTACCGAAACATGGCGCAGGTGCTGCTGCCGCACGACTACCTGAATTTCGTCATGACGGGCCGCGCGGTGATGGAGTACGGTGACGCGTCAGGCACGGCGTTACTCGATGTGCGGAATCGCCGCTGGAGCAGTGAGCTGGTGCGAGCCGTCGATCCGTCGCGGGACCTGGCCAACTGCCTGCCGGAGCTGGTTGAACCCGGGGAAGTCATCGGGCATACCGCGGCTCTGTTCTCAGAGGAGTTCGGCCTGCCGGCCGGTGTTCCGGTGGCACCGGGCGGCGGCGACAACATGATGGCAGCGATCGGCACCGGCAATGTCGTGCCGGGCCAGCTGACGATGAGCCTTGGCACGTCAGGAACGCTGTTTGCTTACGCAGATCGGCCGATCGTCGACCCGCAAGGCAATATCGCGGCGTTTTGCAGCTCGACCGGCGGATGGCTGCCCCTCCTTTGCACAATGAACTGCACGCTCGCCACCGAGTTAATGAAGCAGCCGCTGGGCATCGACAACGCCGGCTTCGACGCAGCCATCGACGCCGTACCGGCCGCTTCCGGCGGTCTGATTGTCCTGCCGTTTTTCACCGGCGAACGTACACCGAACCTACCGCGCGCCAGCGCGAGCGTGCTGGGGCTCAACCCGGAAAACTGCGAGAAAGGACACCTGTTGCGGGCGACTGTTGAAGGTGCAACCTACGGGCTGCGCTTCGGACTCGACGAACTGCGCCGGCTGGGCATCGAGGCATCGGAAATTGTGCTGACCGGAGGCGGCGCCAACAGTCGAGCCTGGCGCCAGATCGTGGCCGATATCTGCCGGCTGCCGGTCGTACGGCTCGCGCAGGACGAAGGCGCCTCGTTCGGTGCTGCGCTGCATGCACTGTGGGTACTGGAACGCCAGCATGATTCCGGGCGCGGCATCGGTGACGTAACCGGCGAGCACATCGTGCAGCGGCCGGATCTCGCCTGCACGCCCGACGACACCACATCCGATCGCTACGCTGACGGCTACGCGGCCTACCGCCAAGCGGTAGCGGGCGTGGCATCATTATTCGAAACAGACGGAGCAAGACCATGAGTACGCAACCCTGGATTGGCAACCGCGAGTACTTTCCCGGCATTTCACGTATACAGTACGAAGGCCCGGAGTCCGATAACCCTCTGGCATTCAAAGCCTACGATGCGGATCGCGTGGTCGGCAACAAGACCATGCGCGACCATCTGCGTTTTTCCATCTGCTACTGGCACACGTTTTGCGCTGACGGCGCCGATCCCTTTGGTCCCGGAACGCGCCCCCGCCCCTGGAGTGAGAGTACAAACCCGCTCGAGGCGGCAGAAGAAAAGCTTGACGCTGCGTTCGAGTTTTTCAGCAAGATGACGGTGCCCTACTATTGCTTTCACGATCGCGACATGGCTCCCGAAGGTGCAAGCGTTACCGAAAGCGAGAAAAACCTGCAGCACCTGGTCGGGCGTGCCAAAGCACGGCAAACGGAAACCGGAATCCGCTTGCTGTGGGGCACTTCGAACATGTTCTCGCACCCGCGTTACATGAACGGTGCATCGACCAACCCGGATTTCGAGGTCGTCGCGCAGGCGGGGGCTCAGGTCAAGGCGGCGCTGGATGCGACGGTCGAACTCGGCGGCGAGAACTATGTGTTCTGGGGTGGTCGCGAGGGGTATTCCACACTGTTCAACACCGATACCGGCCGCGAGCTGGAACACATGGCGAAGTTCCTTGGCATGGCCCGCGACTACGGCCGCTCGATCGGCTTTAAGGGCGCGTTCCTGATCGAGCCCAAGCCGATGGAACCCATGTACCACCAGTACGACGTCGACGCCCAGACCGTCATCGGCTTTCTCCGAGAATACGGACTTGCCGACGATTTCAAGGTCAACGTGGAAGCCAATCACGCCACGTTGGCGGGCCACTCATTCGCTCACGAGCTCAGAATGTGTACGAATGCCGGCATGCTTGGCTCGGTCGACGCCAATCGCGGCAATCCCCAGAACGGCTGGGATACGGACCAGTTCCCGACCGACCTTTACGACACGGTGCAGGCGATGCTCATCATACTCGAAGACGGTGGCTTCAAGACCGGCGGACTGAACTTTGACGCGAAAGTCCGGCGTGAATCGACCGACTTGGAAGATCTGTTTATCGCGCATATCGGCGGCATGGACTCATATGCACGCGGCCTGCTCATCGCCCACGAGATGCTCGAGAAGTCCTCGCTGGCTGATTTTCGCCGCGAGCGCTATGCCAGTTTCGACAACGGACAGGGCCAGGCATTTGCCGATGGCCAGTTATCCCTCGAGGATCTCCGCGAACATGCCGCGAAACAGGGTGAGCCGCGCAAGCAAAGCGGCCGGCAGGAATGGGTCGAGAACGTCATTAACGACTTCATGTTTCGGGTGAAGCCCTGAGCGTCTCATGAGCGGGCATCGTAATCTTTACAGGCACCCCCGATGACGCGGCGAAGTTCGGACAGCCTGGCAGAGCGGGTACTGCGAAATGCCCGCGGCGACCGTGTCACGCTGCTGAATTACGGCGCTCGACTGACACGCATCGAACTGCAGCTGCCGGACGGCATCCGCAACGTGATTCTCGGTTATGAAGATTGCGCGGGTTACCTGACCGACCCCTACTTCATGGGCGCGACCGTCGGGCGTACCTGCAACCGCATTGCCGGTGCACACTTCAACCTCGATGGTGTTGACTATCCGCTCGATGCCAACGAGGGGAAAAACCACCTGCACGGCGGTGCGGGCGGCTTTCATCACAGGCACTGGTCAATCGATGCGGCGGTCCCGGACGATACAGTGCGGTTTTTGCTGCGATCAGCGGATGGCGACCAGGGCTACCCCGGAACGCTCGAGGCGAGCGTCACGTACCGCTGGACGGATGAACGCGAGCTCGTGATGCAGCTGGAAGCTGAAACCGACCGGCCGACACATGTAAACATGACCAACCACGCCTATTTCAATCTCGCGGCTGGCGGTGCCGACGTGCTCGGGCATCGCTTGCAGGTTGCCAGCGGGCAAATCCTGCAGGTCAACGACGACCTGCTGCCGACCGGCGATTTCCTCGATGTCACCGGTACCGGACTGGATCTTAGCCAGCCAGCGGCGCTGCGTGATGTCATCGGGTCGCGGCACCCGCTTGTCGTGCGCACCGGCGGTCTGGACTTCAACTATGTTCTGGGCGAATCCGGCGGCCGTGCCGAGCTTGAGAGCCCGAACGGCGACCTTTGCTTGCGGATGACGACAACGTGCCCCGGACTTCAGGTATACGGCGGGCAGAAGCTTGGACCGCCGTTCGCGCCGCACCGCGGCCTGTGCCTCGAGCCCCAGCATTTTCCCGATACACCCAATCAACCCGCTTTTCCCAGCACGCTGCTTGCGCCGGGCGAGCGCTATTCGCAGACGACGCGCTACCGCTTTATAGCGGCCGGCTGAGCGTCACTGACACACTGGATAGGAAACGTAGAATTATGAAGAAACGTCAAGTGAATATTGCAATTGTAGGTTTAGGATTTGGAGCTGAGTTCATTCCGATTTATCAAAAGCACCCTCATGCAAATATGTATGCAATCTGCCAGCGTTCGGAAGCGGAGCTTAATAAAGTAGGAGATGCTTTCAACTTCGATTCAAGTTCTCGCTATAGCTCGTATGAAAAGCTTCTGGAAGATCCAGAGGTTGATGCTGTGCATATAAATACACCCATTCATCTCCATGCGGAACACTCGCTAATGGCTCTGCGTGCGGGCAAGCATGTTTCTTGTACTGTGCCGATGGCAACAAGTATTGAGGATTGCAAGGAAATTGTAGAAACGGTCGCGGAGACGGGACTAAAATATACGATGGCAGAGACGGTCGTGTACAGCCGCGAATATCTGTTTGTAAAAGAGCTTTACGAAAAAGGGGAATTAGGAAAAATTCAATATCTGCAAGCCAGTCATCCCCAGAATATGGAGGGGTGGCCCGACTATTGGCAGTATATGAAACCCATGCACTACGCAACTCATGTTGTCAGCCCCGTACTTGGACTTACTGACAAAGAAGCAGAATATGTATCGTGTTTCGGTTCGGGAACACTCAGCGATGACCTTATCGAAAAGTCAGGTTCTTCCTTTGCGGTTGAAACATGCCATATTAAATTGAAGGACTCTGACTTGTCCGCTCACATTTATCGGTCATTGTTTGATACGTCACGTCAATACCGAGAAAGCTTTGATGTTTACGGATCTAAAAAGTCCTTTGAATGGCCGCTTATTGAAGGCGAGGATCCGGTTCTTCATACGGCAAACAAACCCGAACCGGAAATACCCGAACGTATTAAGGTACCGGATTATGGACATCTGTTACCGGAAGAGATTCGCGAGTTCACATTGGGAGGAGTGTATGATGCAGATGAACATGCTCACTTATCCTTTATCCAGGGAGGTGGCCACGGAGGGTCTCACCCTCACTTAGTACATGAGTTTGTCGACTCCATTTTTAACGATCGTGATCCTTACCCCAATGCGGTCCAATCTGCAAACTGGACATGTGTCGGCTTGCTGGCCCATGAGTCAGCTGTGGAAGGTGGAGTCATTAAACGACTACCCGACTTCACATTATCAGCAACATAGAAAAATAGAATTTTCTGTTATTCAAATATAAACGGAACGAGGCCACGAACTGATGAAAAAACAACACTATTTATTCTCTCCCCTGATCTTCCTTTTTGTCCTGATAGCCTTCGGCTGCGAAAATAATGGTACATCGGATCAAACGAGTACCGCTGTTTCGGATCAAACAAGCACCGCTGTTCCGGATCAAACAAGTACCACTGGTCAGAAAAGCAGACTGAGTAATTCCGTTGATTGGGCTACTTATCGTGGCGATCAGGAAGGAACTGCGTACTCTACTCTAAGCCAAATTACGCCCGAAAATGTTGGGTCAATAGAAGAAGTGTGGACCTACGATGTAAGGAAGCTTGTCGGGCCGGGTATGGAGTCGAACCCAATTATCATTAAAGGGGTAATGTACTTTGCTGACCCTGAATTAAACCTGGTGGCCCTGGATGCAGCGACCGGTGAGGAGCTTTGGTTGTTTGAGCCCTCCAAGCATGATTCTCGGGGGGGCGACTTCCCCGCAGGAATTCAGCGGGCTGAAGTGTATTGGGAAGATGAAGATGGCGAAAATGCCAGGATTTTTCATCTGGCAAAAGATGTTATTTGGGCTGTTAACCCCGATGACGGAACGCTTATCGAGTCGTTTGGCAAAGGCGGGCATATTGATTTATGGGAAAATCATGTTTGGCCTGCTCATCTGGTGCGTAACAAACTGACAAATAACTCGCCTCCGGCAACGTATAAAAATTTCCTAATTGTAGATTCCAACGTGTTTGAAAACAGAGAGGAACCGCCTGGTAACGTCCGAGCGTTTGACACACTGACCGGAGAGTTTAAATGGAGATTTCACACCGTTCCTCTGGAAGGCCAGCCCGGGTATGAGACCACGGAGTGGGAAGAAAATATGAATTACGGTGGCGCCAACTCGTGGGGTGGCTTTACCGTAGATGAAAAAAGAGGCTGGGTATTTGGTGCTACGGGTGCATTCACCGGAGGGATCCATGGTAATGGCGGAGCCAGACCTGGTAAGAATCTGTATGCGAATTCCGTGATAGCCCTTGATGCAACGACGGGCGAGTTGCAATGGCATTTTCAAACGATGCACCACGATATTTGGGACTACGATATCGCTCCTGCACCGATGTTAGCGACGATTACTAAGGATGATGGGACAGAACAGGATGTGGTCGTGCAAACGGGCAAGCAGGGCAAATTCTTTGTATTTGACCGGGATACGGGTGAATCGCTATTCCCAATCGTTGAGAAACCTGTTCCGACTGACGCCGTACCCGGTGAGGTTCCGTATCCAACACAACCGTGGCCGCTAAAACCAGATCCTCTGGTACGTACGTCATTCTACGAGTCTGATTTGACGAACATCACACCGGAGTCTCATGCATCCGCCCTGGAAAAGTTTAAAAAGCTAAAATCAGGACCGATGTATACACCTCCAAGTATCGAAGGAACCATCGTCCAGCCGGGTATTCATGGAGGAAATGAATGGGGAGGGCCAGCCTTTGATCCGGAGACAAATATATCCTACGTAAACGTGAATGACTTTCCGTTTATTTTGACGACGGTCCCGATGCAACCTGATCAATTCGTAGATATGTCGGATCTGCAGCGAGGCAAAACAATATATAGTTCGCAATGTGCGGCTTGTCACGGATCTGAAAGACAAGGCGCGACCGGTATGCCTCTGGATAACCTGGCGTATAGCGCCGACTCTCTGAAAGAGATCATCACGCAAGGCAGAAATGCGATGCCGGCATTCCAGTACTTCAAAGACGGTGAACTGGATTACCTGGTCGCGTTTCTTCAAAGTGGACCTGGTGACGGATCTACCGCAGACATTGATTTAAGTGATGAGAGTTTGACGTGGAGCGGAGGAGAGGGCGAAACGGCCTGGTCCACATCCACCCCGCAGTACATTGCTGCTCTGGATTATTTTACAGACCATATGGGGTATCACGCGATCAAACCGCCATGGGGGAAACTCGTTGCCGTAGATGTCGCAAAAGGTGACATTTTGTGGTCGATCCCACTCGGAGAATATCCCGAATTGGTAAAAATGGGGATTCGCAATACCGGTGTTGAAAACTTTGGCGGAATGGCTGTTACAAAAGGCGGCGTGATTTTTATCGGAGCGACAGAAGATAGCCGGTTCAGAGCCTTTGATAAAACCAACGGCGAGCTTTTGTGGGAATTTGAGATGGCCGCACCTGGCTTTTCGAGCCCCTCCACTTATGAAATTGATGGAAGACAATACGTTGCGATTGTCGCAGGTGGCGGCGGCGGTCGTTATCGTTCGCCTGTAACAGGGCCTCTTGGAACGAGGCTTCATGTATTTGCTCTGCCAGAAGCAGAGGATTAATAAAGTAAGCGGGATGCCTAAATATTGATTATTTAGTCGCGCCAAAACAAAGTGCGCTGGCCGGTTCATAGGGTTCCGGTTCAGTGTATTTTGTAAATTTTGAACTAAACAAAGATGTGACTCAATTTACGAGATAAAAACCGAGGGCCCAATAAGTGAATACGATTACAAAAATATCTAAAAACATATTCCTTTCTATTCTAGCGTTAGTTTTTTCTGCCAGCCTGGTTCAATACGCTGGAGCGCAGAACACAGACCCATTGAAAATCTTGATGATTACCGGCGGGGGCCCCTGGCACGATTACGCAACTCAAAAGGACCAGATTGAAGAGGGTTTGTTAGAACGTCTTTCGAACATCGAAATTACAACCGACTATGAAGGTGCGGATACGCTTACCATGGAATCGACTGATTTCCATTTCTCCCGTCATTCGGAGGATGACTGGGCGGCAGAGTTCGACGTTGTCATCTACAACCAGTGTAACCTTCAAGTAAAAGATGAAGCCTATGTAAAAGGAATCATCGCCCAGCACGTCAAGCATCAAGTACCTGCCGTTATGCTTCACTGCCCCATCCATCTCTATCAATATGCAAAGGGCGATGCAGCGGCTGACTGGTGGGATTTCACCGGTGCTGTTTCATACGTTCACGAGAGACAAAACCATCCCAATACCCCTCCCTACACGATCGAGGTTCTGGAGCCGCATCACCCGACCATGAAGAACTATCCTCGTTCCTGGCGGACGCCTGCAGGCGAGTTATATCTAATCGTTGATTTAGGTGACAATGCCACTCCGTTATCTCACGCCTATTCGGTGGAGACACACTCCTATTCTGAAACAGCCTGGATAAGCGAATACCAAGGCGTTCGGGTTTTCACCAGTTCACTGGGGCATCATAATGTTTCGATGGGCTCGGATCTGAATTTGAATCTTATTGCATCGGGCGTGCTCTGGGCGGCAGGAAAACTTGAACAAGATGGTTCGCCAGCCCCGGGATATGAAGGAGAACGTGGACTTGGGTGGATCTCTCTCTGGGATGATGCTGATACACTCAACGGGTGGATTGAAAGCGGCGGTGTCGTGGATTGGACGGCTCCTTCCTGGTATGGCGGGATGGTCTGGCCGACCATCGATAATGCCTCGGTCGGAGAATCGTTCCGACTTGACGGCGACACTCTAATTGTCGAGGGCGGTCAAAGAAATCTGTTCTATGACGGTCGGCTCGCTGGCGGATATTTCAAAAATTTTGAATTCAAGGTTGATGTCTATACCCATCCTGGGTCGGCTGCAGGGGTCTATTTTCATACCCGTTACGAAGAGGAGGGAGCTCCTGCCTTTGGTTATGAAGCTCAGATTAACGCCAGCCGGGCCGGTGAGAGCAAGACCGGCAGCTTGGTTGGGGCAAGCGAGCTGAAGACTACCCCACACGTCGATAACGAATGGTTCAGCTACTACATCAAGGTTGACGGCAAGAAAGTAACGGTAAAAGTGAATGGCGAGA